>FWPU01004553.1_pt1 | contig 32062 bp, 24 predicted proteins | sample 2228361 | NCBI WGS metagenome assembly FWPU01 (sample SAMEA103939777, study PRJEB20133) | metagenome
CAAATCGACTTGACCACTCTCTTGTTCTTGATCTCCGACAACCAACATGTAAGGAATTTTCTGGGTTTGGGCATCGCGGATTTTGGCATTCATCCGTTCGCTGCGATCATCGACTTCAACCCTCAAGCCGGCTGCTTTGAGTTGTGCAGCGACTTGGTGGGCGTAGTCCAGATGACGGTCGGCAATCGGGATTAAAACCGCTTGAACCGGCGATAACCAGACTGGGAAAGCGCCGGCGAAATGTTCGATCAAGACCCCCATGAAGCGTTCCATGGAGCCGAGTAGGGCGCGATGGATCATATAAGGACGATACGCTTTCCCGTCTTCACCGATGAATGTCAGGTCGAACCGTTCGGGCAAATTGAAGTCAAATTGAATTGTGCTGAGCTGCCATTCACGTCCGAGAGCGTCAATCATTTTCAAGTCGATCTTTGGACCGTAGAAGGCTGCCCCACCTGGGTCAATGTCATAGGATAACCCCGCGCGATCAAGAGCCATTTTTAGGGCTTCCGTAGCATCTTCCCAGCGACTGGCTTCGCCGGCTGACTTATCGGGGTCACGCGTGGAGAGATAAGCATGAAATTCGTTCATGCCAAAGGCTTGTAAGATATGCAGGCAGAAATTCAACACCCGATCGATCTCTTCGGGCATCTGGTCAGGACGGCAGAAGAGATGAGCATCATCTTGGGTGAAGCCGCGCACGCGCATCAAGCCGTGTAAGACGCCGCTGCGTTCATAGCGGTAAACGGTTCCCCATTCGGCAAGGCGCATGGGGAGATCACGATAGCTATGAATCTGGCTTTTGTAGATCATGATGTGAAAGGGACAATTCATCGGCTTTAGAAAATATTCTTCCCCTTCAATGTCGATGGGCGCGTACATATTTTCTTTATACCAAGCGAGGTGTCCACTAATCTCCCACAAGGAAACCCGCCCGATATGAGGAGAATAGACCAATTCATACCCATTTGCCAAGTGTTCTTGCTTGCAATACTCTTCGGCGAGATGGCGGATTAAAGCCCCTTTGGGATGCCAGAGAATCAGCCCACTACCCACATCTTGGGAGGTGCTGAACAATCCCAACTCTTTGCCGAGGCGACGATGATCGCGCTTTTTGGCTTCTTCCAATCGCCATAGGTATTGATCCAGCTCCTCTTTTGTGCGCCAAGCGGTGCCATAGATACGTTGAAGCATGGGGTTCTTTTCGCTGCCGCGCCAGTACGCCCCGGCGATATTGATCAGCTTAATGGCTTCTGGATTGATCTGCGAGGTGTTTTCGACATGCGGACCGCGGCACAGATCGATAAAGGTATCGTGGGTGTAAATCGAGATCTCTGGCTTTTCGGTGAGCGGATTGCCATGTTCATCTGTGCCGCCTTTCTCTAGATCATCAATCAGCTCGAGTTTATAAGGTTGCTGGCTGAAGATTTGGCGTGCTTCAGCAGCCGAGATTACTTTTTTCTTGAAAGCATGATTCTGACGGATAATTTCTTTCATGCGCGCTTCGATTTTTTCCAAATCTTGCGGAGTCAGGTTGCGTGGCAGGTCAAAATCATAGTAAAAACCGTCCTCGATAGCCGGCCCAATGGTGTATTTCCCGTCAGGAAATAGTTCTAACACGGCTTGTGCCATGACATGGGCTGCCGAATGACGAATGCGAAAGAGAAGATCGTCTTCTGAATGCAACGCTGTTTTTTGGCTCATCGGTACCTCCAAATCTAAAGTTCGAATGACAAGCTGATAAAAAATCAAAAGGCTCTCGCCCTGGGGCGAGAGCCAAAAGCTCACACGGTTCCACCCAGATTGAGCTCCTTAGAGCTCATCTCGTTGCACCGATAACGGGGTGTTCCGTTTCCCTTAATCTGGCACATGCCATTTCTGGGTCAGGCTCACGGGTGGTTTTCGCCCTTGCCTTGCGCAAAGACTTTCAGCCAAAGGTCTTTGCTCTCTGAAGCAAGGGGTGGGGGCTACTCGTCCCGATCGTTGCCGTTTGAGTGGGCGGAACAGGGCTCGAACCTGCGACCTCTGCGATGTCAACGCAGTGCTCTAACCAACTGAGCTATCCGCCCGTTGTGATCTGATTATAACCCAGACTTGAAATGTCTTCAAGGGAATTTTTTTACTCGATTGGCTTGGAAATTTATTGGGCTGCATCAATTGGATTCGGTTGATGCAAGAATTGCCAAAGCCGTTTTGCAATTTGTTCAGGTTGTTCGATGACCACCATGTGACCGGCGTCGGGGATGATTTCCAGTTCAGCATTGGGCAGCCCTTGTGCCAAAGTTTGGGCAGTCGCTACAGGTGTCATGCGATCGTGTTCGCCGGTGAGGACAAGACAGGGTTGCTGAATCTGGCTCAATTTGTCAGAGACATCGAACTGATTGCAGGCAAACAAATCTTGGTATAGCGAATTGGGGCGATTTTCCATTAGCCGTTGGGCGGTTAATTCTTTGATACGTTGGGGAGTGCTTGGCGCAAAAGACCATTTGATCAAGGTTTCGATTGCTTGCGGTAAAGTCGAGGCTTGAGCAGAAAGCTCTAGTAAAAGGGGATTTACAGGTAAACGGGCAGCGCTGCCGATGAGAATGACCTTTTGCACACGTTGAGGCGCTTGGAGCGCAATCAATAAACCAATCGCGCCCCCCATCGAGTGTCCGCATAAATGCACTGTCGGGATTTGTAGTGCATCGATCCACCTGAGAAGGATTGAAGCAACTTCGTCTAAGATATTGAATGGGTAGGGGGAGGATTTTCCGTGATTGGGTAAGTCTGGGGTGATAACGGTTGTGCCCGCTAAACGCCGTATCTGAGGCGGCCAGGATAAACTCATCCCCCCTGCACCGTGAAGGAGAATCAACGGCGTGGAAGAAGGTGCGCCTCGTTGAGAGAAGGTGTAAGCAAGCCCGCCAAAGGTTGGCAATTTCTTCTCCTTTCAGGGGATGATCCCCTTGCGAAGACGATCGGCCGCCTCTTCGTTTAGCGGAATCAAGACTTGTACGGTCGTGCCGCGATCGGGTTTTGAGTCAATCCGAAAAACTCCATTGACCAGTTCGGTGCGCTCACGCATATTGACCATTCCAAGGCTGCCTCGTTGTTCGTAATTGTTTGCCAGCGCAGAGGGGTCAAAACCTACCCCATCGTCAACAATTTCCAGGAGCAAAATATCCTGAGCAGCGAAATTTAAGCGCACCCAAATATGATCTGCCTTAGCATGTTTTCGGGCGTTGTTGACGGCTTCCTCGGCGATGGCAAAAATGACACTTTGTTTGTTCATTTCGAGATCTTGAATGGTCAGTGGCTCCGCTTGGACAATGACTTTTTGATTGTACGTTTCCTGCATTTTCTCTGCCATTGCTTGAAGTGCTGCAATGAGTCCTTGAGATTCAAGCACTAATGGACGTAAGGTGAAGAGCATGTGGCGAATTTCCTTTGTGGTACGGCGGGCTAGTTCTTCGATCTTGTAAAGTTCTTCAGCGGTAGCCCGCGGGTCGCGCTCCAGCAGGCGGCGGGCAAAATTGACTCGCATGGCAAGGGCAGACACCGATTGAGTTGGACCATCGTGTAAGTCACGGGCTAATTTCTTGCGAGCTTCTTCTTGGATTTCAACGATGCGTTCTTTTTCCTCTTCTAACTGCTGATAAAGTAACGCGTTTTGGATGGCTACCATGGCTTGATTGGCGATGATCTGCAAGATTTCACAGCGTTCGGCGTTGAAATAGTCTGCTTTTGGATGGGCATACAGCAACACTCCGTACACCTCTAAGCCCTTACGCAGGGGTAAAAGGTAAACAGCCTGGCAGGAACGCAAGGCAACCGCTCTGCTTAACTCTGGGTCGCGCATGGGTTGATAATGAAGGGTGGGTTGATCGCTCTCGATGGCATGGCGAAGGATTTTACTGTTGGTTGAGAAGAGGATGCGCTGATCTGCGGGAGTAAAGTGACGGGCGGTAACCACCCGTAATTCACCCTTTTCGGGAGTTTCATCCTCTACCATCAGGACGGCAGATACCAATTGAGCTTCTGAGCCATCGTCAGAAAGCAGGGCTTGTGTGCTCATATCCAGGGCTGTTTCGAGGACGCGTTGATAATTCAAAGTGGCGCTCAGGGTGCTGATTAGGCGATAGAGTGCCTTGCGCCTTTCCCCCTCGATTTCCTGACGCGAGGAGGCTTTTGTAGGCGGCTTAGCTGCCTTTTGGGTGCTCTTGTGTCTTAAGCGATTTAACAAAAAGCCCAATCCACTGCCTAAGAAAAAATAGCCAATCGAGTAGGCTATGGCTAGGAACGAAGTCGCCGCAATGTCCATGCTTGTGATGAGCAGCCAACCGTACCATAGAAAATTGATGATGCCAACCGTGATTAGCCCGTAAAGCGGCAAACTCATGCCTGAGCTGAGCAAAGGTAAGATGATGATCCATCCAACTGTAATGAGTTGATCGCCGCTCAGCCACAAAATGAGTGCTGTGACGGAGACATCCAAAACGACACTCAAGACTCGCCCAAGGGGGGCGTATGAGTAATAGGCAAACCAGAGCAGGAATCCTAAATTGAGGATACCATACAATAAAAGGAGCAGCCTTATAGGTAAAAGCAGGCCATCCATAAGGGCGAGCGACAGCAGAGTCAGCCAGCGCAGGCTGACCGTGCAAATATCCCACAAAGTGAGCGAGGGTTTAGAACGATTCATCAAGGTTCACACTACCATGATTCAAACACACTTTTATTTATCCTCGCTTAACAATCTGGCAAGGTGAGGTATCAGAGCTTGCAAAGCGCGTCCACGATGGCTCAAGGAATTCTTTTCAGATATGCTGAGTTCGGCCATGGTTCGGTTCAGGCTTGGCAACAGGAAAATGGGGTCGTAACCAAATCCACCTTCCCCCCGCTCTTCCGGGATGATTTCGCCTTCGCAGACCCCTTCAAAAAAAGCGATGGGTTGGTTTGGCAAGCAAAGGGCGAGGACACATCGGAAGCGGGCTTTCCATGGTCGGGGTTTCCCAGCTAAGCGAGAGAGAAGAAAAGCACGTCGATCGGAGTCATTGGCGTTAAGTTGATTCGAGTAACGCGCAGAGCGAATGCCCGGTTCTCCATTTAGCGCATCAACTTCGAGTCCAGAATCGTCTGCTAAGGTTGGCAGTCCACTGGCTGCGGCATAAGCCAATGCTTTTTTGGCTGCATTCTCGGCGTACGTTGTGCCATCCTCGATAACCTCGACATCGAGCGATAACGCGCTCAAGTCCAGAATCTCGATTGGAAGGACGGACAAAACGGCTCGCATTTCTTGAGCTTTGCCCATGTTAGCGGTTGCTAGGAGTAGTTTCAAGAGTGGTTTCATTTTTGTCCAATAAATTTTACAACAAAATTACTCATATACAAAATAAATAGTAATTCTTGACAGATTAGATGATTTATGCTATACTTTTTGTATCCTTTTGGTCTTGAGTTTTCCGTGGCTGCTAAAGGTCCTCTTCGTTTAAACGCGGGCTTTATCGTTGGTCTTCCAGTTGGTGAGAGCCGCGACTTTGAATTTGATATCTCTCATATTTGTCTCGAATCAGACTTAATCTTAGATAACCTAAGCGGTAGTGTGCGAATAACCCGCACAGCCCAAGGTTTACTTTTACATGCTTTCATGCAAGCAACCACGCCAAGCCAATGTGTTCGGTGTTTGAATGATTTTACCCTACCTTTGGAAGCCGATTTTACAGAACTGTATGCCTTCTCGCGCAATGGTATGAGTGAGAGCGGCTTGCTTCTCCCTGATGATGCTCAGATTGATATCTCTCCTTTGGTGCGTGAATATATGCTTTTAGCGGTGCCAATTCAGCCGTTATGTATGCCCACTTGCAAAGGGTTGTGCCCGATTTGTGGTGCAAACCAAAATGAAGGTATTTGCCATCATCCCGAAGAAGAGATTGACCCAAGATTATCTGTCTTAAGAACGTGGTTAAAGGACGACGATAGCGCCTAGTTTTTGCCCTTATTTGTTCGCTTTGAAAAGGAGGGATGAGCATGGTCTTGTCAGGAACCAACATTGTAGAGGAGATCAATCCTTTTCTATTGACATCTATAGCGGAGGTTGAATCGCTGGAAGCCGAGAGTGGCGAAGAAGACGGAGACCATTTTCCAGAGGACTCATTAGATATATATTTGCGCGAGATGGCAACGGTGCCTTTGCTCAACCATCAGGAAGAGATCGATCTGGCACGCCGTTTTGAGAGGGGGAGACAAGCCCAACAGGAGCTGGTCAACGCCAAGAGAAAGCTAAGTAGAAAAAAGCTAGAGGAACTCAAAGCACTCATCAGCGATGGGATGGCCGCCCGCGAACATCTTATTAAGGCCAATACCCGTTTGGTGATCTCCATCGCCCGTCGCTATATCGGTTGTGGAGTACCGCTCAGCGACCTAATTCAAGAAGGCAATTTAGGTTTGATCCGCGCTGTGGAAAAATTTGAGTACCAGCGCGGATTTCGTTTCTCGACCTATGCGACGTGGTGGATCCGCCAAGCCGTCATGCGCGCCATTGCCATGCAAAGCCGCACAATTCGTTTGCCCGTCTATCTGGGCGATCGAGTGCGCCAATTCCAGCAAATCGCTCATGCCCTCGAGCAAGACTTAGGCCGCCCACCGACTCTGCAAGAACTTGCCCATGAATTAGATGAACCACCTGAAAAAGTTCATTGGGTAATGCAGATGTCCCAAACCCCCTTGTCTTTAGAAGACCCGTATGGGGACGAAGAAGACTCTGAATTCGGCTCTTTTATTGAAGATGAGATGGCTGAGCAACCTTATGATGCAGTTCAACAATTGATGCTCCAAGAGCAGGTTGAACATGCTCTCTCTACGCTCAGCCCGCGTGAAGCGCGTGTGATTCGCCTGCGCTATGGCTTAGGGTATCAGCGACAGTTAACGTTGGAAGAAGTGGGTGATAAATTTGGATTGACGCGGGAGCGCATCCGACAAATCGAACTGCAAGCTTTACGCCGCTTGCGCCATCCTAGTCGGGCAAGGATCTTGCGCGAATACTTGTAGAGGTGACTGAACCATAAAGGTTGACAAAATTGCCTTAGGCGGATAAACTCACTCTGCGATGGGTACCTGGATGAAAAACGAAGGTTTTATGATGAACCTGTTGATGGCGGCAATGCCCAAGCCGTCAAGGGTATGGACAGCCCGGTTGCCTCATAAATCGGGTTGAGAAAGATGAACACCGAAAAAGATGGGCTGTCCAAATCGGACAGCCTTTTTAATTCTTGCTCTGGAGGAGGATAACCATGGCACACAATATCTTGGTTGCGGTTGCCTGGCCTTATGCAAATTCTGAAATCCATGTTGGTAATCTGACCGGTTCCTATCTGCCGGCTGATATCTTTGCCCGCTATCAACGGTTGAAGGGCAACCGAGTGGCAATGGTGTCTGGTTCGGATTCGCACGGCACCCCTGTCACCGTTCGAGCGGACGCGGAAGGTACCACCCCTTATCAAGTTTATCAAAAATACCATCAGGGATTTATCGAACTGTTCCAAAAAGCTGGTTTGACCTATGATCTCTTTACCAGCACCCATACCGCAAATCACTTCAAGGTTTCACAGGCAATTTTCCTGGCTTTGAATCACAATGGTTATCTCTACACTCAGAGCGAGCAACAGTGGTTTTCACCGACCCAAAACCGTTTCCTGCCCGATCGCTATGTGGAAGGGACATGTTACTTGTGTGGTTATGAGGGGGCACGCGGAGACCAATGCGACGGTTGCGGAAGTTTGTTAGATGCAACGCAACTGATCAACCCGCGCTCGAAGATCGATGGTTCTACGCCAGAATTGCGCGAGACTGCCCATTTCTATCTCGATTTAGCCAAACTGCAGCCCGAGATCGTGCGCTTTTTGGAAGCCCGCCAGTCTTATTGGCGTCCGAATGTCTTGCGCCAGTCTCTAGGTCAGATCCAAGCTGAAAACTTGCGCGGCAGGCCGATCACCCGTGATTTAGATTGGGGAATCCCTGTGCCAATTGAGGGATGGGAAGGCAAATGCCTGTATGTTTGGTTTGAAGCTGTGATTGGCTATCTCTCGGCGACGATCGAATGGGCACACCTTCAGGGAGAAGCGGATGCTTGGCAGGACTGGTGGTTTAATCCTGAGGCGCGCGCTTATTACTTTATCGGTAAAGATAATATTCCCTTTCATGCTATTATCTGGCCTGGTCAATTGATCGGCTCTGGCGAATGGTTTGGAAAACTCTTCGCCAATGTAGAAGGTAAGCGATTGACCTTGCCTTACGATGTCACCGCGAATGAGTTTCTGAATTTAGAGGGCAAGAAAATTTCAGGCAGCCGCAATTGGGCGGTATGGGGAAATGATTTTCTCAGCCGCTATGATCCCGATCCATTGCGTTACTACCTCACAGCCAACATGCCTGAAAACCGCGATAGTGATTGGGATTGGCAGGATTTTTATCAGCGCAATAATAATGAATTAGTGGCAACATGGGGAAATCTTGCCAATCGGGTGTTGTCTTTTGCCTACAAACATTGGGATGGGCAGGTACCGCAGGGCGGAGAATTGCGCCCTGTCGATCAAGAACTGTTGGAAAAAGTGAAGCTTGGTTTCCAAGTGGTTAGCGAACATTTAGAGGCGGTGCGCCTCAGGGCGGCTCTTTTGGAAGCCATGAGCCTTGCTGGTGAAGTGAACAAATATCTGGATGTGACTAGTCCGTGGTTCGAGATTAAGACGGACAAGGATGCGGCTGCAAAGTCGATTTTCACTGCCCTAAGGGCAATCGATACGTTGAAAGTGCTCTTTGCTCCGTTTTTGCCGTTTAGCTCTGAGAAATTACACCGTTATTTTGGTTATCAACAGCCGTTGTTTGGAGAACAAAAGACCGATTTGGTCAGCGATGAGTTGGGTGAACACCGCGTTTTGCTTTACGATGGCACACAGGCGAGCGGTGAATGGAAACGCAGCGAGTTATCCCCTGGTCAAGCGATTTTGCAACCCTCCCCCTTATTCCGAAAACTAGACCAAAAGATCGTCGAGGAGGAGCGGGCGCGTTTAGGAGTGTAGCCGCCTTTAGGCAAAGTCAAGGTGTTCTTGGGGAGGACGGATAAACCAGCATCCGTCTGCATTGCGACTCAATTCGTAGACTTTCCCCTCATAGCTCATGGCGAGAAAGTGACTGCCATAAGCATCCTGCCAGCGGCGTCCAATAGACTCGATGGCAATCCATTTCTCCCGCCAATAAATGGCACGAAGGCGCAGGGTCTCAACCTCTTCACCGCTAAATTCCACCGCGATCGGTTGACGAGCTCTGATTTGACGCCGGAAGTCTGATTTGGGATTGTGTTCGCCGAGAAGATCTGCCAGAAGCCAAAGTGCCATCTCCGCGCTTTGATGCTTGATTTGCAGACGATTGCCATGAAAGCGGTAGGAGAATGCCTGGATTTGATTGGGAAGAGCAACCCCAATCCAAACTGTGCCGAGTGGTTTTTGGGGTGAGCCGCCGCTCGGCCCGGCGATGCCGCTGATCGAGATCGCAGTTTGAACGCCAAAGAGACTTTGTGCGCCACGTGCCATCTCAATCACCGTTTGTTTACTAACCGCTCCAAATTGATTGAGCGTTTCTTGTGAGACACCGAGGATGCGGTGTTTTACCTCGTTCGAATAGGCAACTACTCCCCCTACAAAATAATCCGAAGAACCGGGCACGTTGGTGAGGCGATGGCAGACCAGTCCACCGCTGCAAGATTCGGCTAAGGCGAGCTGCCATCGCAGGGCATTGAGTTGGTTTGCAAGGAGAACCTCTATTGGTTGTAACTCCATGAGCGAAATTATACTTGACTCTACGATGGAAAGGCGCTTAACCGCAGATGAAATCAAACCGCAGACGAAAACCTAGCTTTCAACTCTTGGTAAAATTTATGGCAAGATGAGCGAGAAATCGAGCCTGCCAGAAAACATCGCTAGTTTGCTGCCTAATTTACCTACCCGTCCTGGCTGTTACCTAATGAAGGATGGCGAAGGTAGAGTGATCTATGTCGGTAAGGCGGTGAATTTGCGCAACCGCGTGCGCTCTTACTTCCACGCTCCGCACCAGTTGAGCCTGCGCATTCGGCGCATGGTGGAGAAAATTGCCGATATCGAATGGATTATCGTCGATTCGGAACTCGAGGCGCTGATCCTCGAGATGAACCTGATCAAGAAACACCGTCCCCATTACAATGTGCGTCTCAAAGATGATAAGCGGTATCCTTATATCAAGGTACATTGGGCGGATGATTTCCCCAAGGTGACGGTTACCCGCCAGATGGTTCAGGATGGCTCGCGGTATTATGGCCCCTATACCAGCGTTTGGGCAGTCCATCAGACCTTGGATTTACTGCGCCGAATCTTTCCTTACTTGACCTGCGATCGAGTGATTAATGGCAAGGACGAACGCGCTTGCCTTTACTACGACATTAAACTTTGCCGCGCACCGTGTATTGGGGCGATCGATCGGGAAAATTATCGCCAGATGATCGATGATTTGTGCCGCTTTCTGGAAGGACGCACCGAGCCGATCGTGTCTCGCTTGAAATCTGAAATGGATAAAGCCGCCGAGAATCTGCAGTTTGAGCAGGCAGCGGTGCTCAGAGATCAGATTCGTGCCATTGAAAACGTTGTCGAAAAGCAAAAGGTGATCTCTAGTGAGATGATTGACTCAGATGTGATCGCCCTAGCGAGAGATAATGGGGATGCCTGTGTACAAATCTTCTTCATTCGGGGTGGAAAGTTAATCGGCAGGGAATACTTTTTGCTAGAAGGAGCAGAAGAGACCCCCGACGCGTCTGTCATGGCAGAATTTATCAAGCATTTCTACGATCGCGCGGCGACCGTTCCCGATCAGGTGTTGTTGCCCCATGAGGTTGAAGAAGCCCAAATCATCCGCCAATGGTTGAGTCAGAAAAAATCCTCTCAAAAAGTGGAAATTACCGTCCCGCGTGCTGGAACTCAGCAAGAGCTAATTCAGATGGCGGCCGAGAATGCTGCTCAAACCCTCGCTACCCTAAAAGCGCAATGGCAAGTGGATACACACCGTCAAGAGCAGGCATTAATCGAAATCCAAGAAGCATTAGGTATCGAGAAACCGCTAAACCGAATCGAATGTTACGATATCTCCAACACACAAGGAGTAGCTGCGATCGGCAGTATGGTTGTGTTTGAAAAAGGCACACCGCGCAAAAGCCACTATCGACGCTTCAATATTCGTACGGTCAGCGGAATTGATGACTTTGCCAGCATGGAGGAGACGCTGGAACGCCGCTTTCGCCGTTGGCAGGCAGCTCAGGAAGGTGAAAACTCTCCGGGGAAGAAAGCGGATGCGGCGTTTGCCATTTTGCCTGACCTGATCATTGTCGATGGTGGAAAGGGGCAATTGGGGCGTGCCGTCAAGGTCTTGGACAAGTATGGGTTGCTCGAGCGGGTGAAGGTCGTTGGTTTAGCCAAACAACAAGAGGAGCTTTTTTTGCCCCATCGTACCGAGAGCATCTTATTGCCGAGACATTCACAGGGTTTTTATTTACTGCAAAGGATTCGAGACGAAGCACATCGGTTTGCCATCACCGCCCATCGAAAAATGCGAACCAAGCAAGGTTTGGCTTCCCGATTGGAATTAATCCCTGGAATTGGGCCGGTCAAGCGCAAACGCTTACTGCAGCGCTTTGGAGACCTAGAAACAATCCGCAATGCCAGTGTGGAAGATCTGACTGAAGTGGAAGGAATCACGCCACAATTGGCTGTACAGATAAAAGCGAGTTTGGATTAGAAAGGAGGCTTATGGGTAAAAAGCAATTCTCTCGTCGAGAAGAGCGTCAGATGCGCCTTCGACAAATCCTGTTTGTCGTCGTGGCAGTACTCATTATTCTGGCGTTACGATAAGAAGAAGGTTTATCCACTTTTCTCAATCAAATTGCGGATTGCCTGGTTGAATTCTGGAATGGAAAAGGGTTTTTGTAACCAGTGTATTTGACCGCCTTCCAAGATGGCGCGATACTCCTCATTCAGTGGATGTCCGGTAATCAAGAGCATCTTGAGATCGGGTTGTTTTTCTCGTAGGGTTTGATAAAGATCAATCCCTCCCATCCGAGGCATGACGATATCGCTAACTAACAAATCGATTTCTTCTTTGTAGTTTTCCCAAAATTCGAGCGCTTCGCTTCCATCTGCGGCGGTGAGCGTTTGGTAGTGCTGAGCTTCTAAGAGCGCTTTCAGCGCATTGCGGGTAGCGGGATCATCTTCAACAACCAAAGCGGTTTTCCCTTTGCCATCGATATATAGAGTGGGCTGCTCCATGATGATTTCTTTGGATGGTTCGATGAGAGCGGGTAGGTAGATGGAAAAAGTTGTTCCAATGGAAGGATGGCTTTGAACATCAATGTAACCGCCATGTTGTTTAACAATGCCGTAAACCTGAGCCAAGCCCAATCCTGTGCCTAATCCAACCGGCTTTGTGGTGAAGAAAGGCTCGAAAATATGGGGTAAATGCTCACTTGCAATGCCGTGTCCTGTATCTTGGACTTGGATTGTGATCCACTCGCCGGGTTGAATGAACTGATTCGGTTTTTGGTCGTTTTCCTTTAAGCTAAGGCGAGCGAGTGAAAGCCGCAACACTCCCCCTTGGGGCATGGCGTCACGCGCGTTGAGTACCAAATTCATCAACATTTGCTGCAGGCGGGTGGGGTCGGCCAGTACATGATAGTTTTGAGGTTGGTATTTTAGCTCGACTCGAATGGTCTCCGGCAAGACTCTAGAGAGCATTTTTTCGAACTCTTTTAAAAACGGCAGGAGATCAAGGGTAGTTTGCTCCATCACGGAGCGCCGGCTGAAATCCAAGATCTGGCGAATCAGGCTGGCGGCGCGGTGGACTTGCTGTTGAATGATGGCTAAACGATCTTGACTGGCTGCGCTGAGCGACACATCATTGCGTAATAAATCGGTATAAACCAGAATCGCAGCCATAATGTTGTTGAAATCGTGAGCAATGCCGGCAGCTAATTGTCCAACGGTAGCCAGGCGCTCTTGCATTTGTACCCGTGTTTGAATTTCTCTCTCTAGGGTTACTTCTCGCAAAGTGATAACCCATTGGGTGGGAGGATCGCCAATGGGATTGGCTTGAGCTTCGAAGACGTGATGGTTGGGTTTGTCAATAACGAATTCAAAGGGCAGAGAATTGGTTGGATGGGCTAGGAGTTCGTCTAGATGCTTTGAGCCGAGAGCTAAGAGCCGGTTGCCCTCGATCTGTGCATTCAGGGTTTCAAGCAAACGACTGGCGATAGGATTCATAACAAGAATGCGATGGTCACTATCAAGTAATAGAATACCGATAGAAAGGTTCTCGACCAAATCGCTCATGCGTTTCTTTTCCGCTTCGCGCACTGTTTCCAAGCGTTGGAGAGCCATGGAGGCTTGATTGGCAAATGTCTGCAATAAGCGTAGTTGCTCTTGGCTAAAAGTGTTGATCTTTTCATCCCCAATGCCGAGCATTCCCACGACTTGACCGTTCAAAATGATCGGGAAGTGAGGAATATTTTGGAAAGCATGAACAGGTTGAGCTCCTTGGTAATGCTCTGCAAGGCTAACCTCGACCGAGTTAATGGCGAAATCGTTACCCAAGACCTGTTTTAGTTCAGCTTGGCAATGTTCTTGTAGCGCCTTTAAGGTATCTTCAGCAAGCGGGCGTTGCGTGTTGACGTACAGAGTTGGGTTATTGGAGGAGAAAACACAACCGATAACAAAATCGCACTTGACGGCTGTGCGCAGGTGACTTAAGATAATTTGCACCAAGTCTTGGTAGGTTAGGATAGAGCCGATTTCTTGGCTTAACTCATATAATTCGGATAGCTCTGCAGTGCGACGGATAACAGCTTCTTCGAGTTCATCCGCATAATGACGGACATTCTCGTAGAGGGTTGCATTTTCAAGCGCGATGGCGATTTGATCGGCGAGAAGTTGGAAGAAATCGATATCAGATTGGTTTAAGGCAATATTTCGGTCGGTCTCGATATTGAGAATTCCAACCACCTCTCCATGCAGGATGATAGGCATGGCGAATTCAGAGACAGTTTGGGGATTATCGGGTAGATAATCGGGGTCTTGGGAGACATCGAGGATGACTTGATTTTGTCCGCTTCGAACAGCCCGCCCGATCACGCCTCGATCCAGAGGCATTTGATGAATAATGACACTGTTGCCATAAGAAGCCCGCAATTGTAGATGATCGTCTTCTCGTAGAAAGATCTCGATGATGGGGTAGTGGAAATTGGCTGCCAGCTCATCAACGACAGTTTGAAGCAGCTCCTGTAGGTCGAGATGACGAGAAAAGTTTTGGGTTAGTTTTTGCAGCAAGGTCATCTGACGCAGGCGATGTTGGGCTTCTTGATAGCGTTCAGCGTTGCTCAACGCCAAACTGAGCTCCTGGCAAATTGCCTTCATCAAGTTGAGGTCGGCATCATCAAAGGCATTGATTTCGGAGTGCATGATGGCAAGAATGCCGTACAATTGGTCTTCATAGAGAATTGGCGCTGCAATAGCAGAAGACACGGCTTCATCGTAACCGGCGTGATGCCACCAGCGTTCATCTTTGGTGACATCGGGGATTAGGTCGGCTTGGCGGTTTTTCATGACCCATCCCATGAAGCCACGATCACCAGTCCAATGGGTGGATTGGTTGTATTCTTCGATAGAGGTCGGAAATTCACCCCATACCGCTCGAAGAGAAAGGGTATCCTTGGCGGGGACATAGCGGAAAGCTAAGCCAAAGTGACCTTCCAGCGATTGGGTTGCCAGTTGGATGGCACGCTGTAGGATTTCATCCGGTTCGAGACTGGAGCTCAATTGATGCCCGATGGCATAGATGACACTGAGTTTGCGTTTTTCACTTTTTGCTTGCTCAAATAAACTGGCGTTTTCGATAGCGATTGCAGCTTGATCGCCTAAGAAGCCCAACAAACTTAGCTCTAGCGGTGTAAATTGGCGTGGTGTTGGAAAGGAGACATTCATCACGCCTACCACCCGTTCGCCGATTTTGAGTGGAATTCCGATGATTGAACCTTTCCAGTTGTCCTCCATATCTTGAAAGAGGGGGTGGTTTTCCATATTGTTAACGACGATCATTTCCCCGCTTTGGGCGACCTGAATCGTTAACCCGTGTGGTCTTGGTTTAATGTAGTTAGTGCTCTTGTGTTCCCCTTGCCAGAGTTCTGCCCCAAAGCGCAGCTCGTTATAGTTTTCGGGAGAGTAAAGAAAAATATAAGCATTGCGCACATCGCTGAAGAACTGTAGGAGGGTGTGCAGGATGGTTTGGAGGACTTTATCCAAATCCAAGTTGCTGGTCAGACTTAGACCGGTTTGGCGTAAAGTTTCTAAGTTATTGGCTTGTTGTTCTTTCTCTTGATAAAGACGAGCGTTTTCAATCGCTAGAGCAGCTTGTTGGGCGAAGGCATTTAGCCAATCGATATGAACCTTTTGATAAACATCGGGTTGACGGCTGCTGACCGTGATCAAGCCGATTAATTCTTCACGGGCAATTAAAGGTACACCCATCCAAGATCTTGTCTCAGCATGCCCGAAAAGCTCTTCAAGGTGTTGGCTTTGTGGGGAATCGTTGATGGGGATTGCCCCTTCCTGATGGATGATTTTTTGCACCAGCGGATCAGCAAGCGAGAGCGTTGGTTTTGAGGGGAGATTGGCGAGATGTGTTCCTCGCTGGGCGAAAACTCGTAGTTCTTCGGAAGCAGCTAGATAAACTGCAGCATGATCAAAGGGGATTGCTTGAGCAAGTTGCTCTAAGATCGTTTCAACCAGTTCGCTAACTTTTAGGGAGGATGTCAAAGCCCGAGCTGCTTCAGCCAGTTTTTCAGCTAGAAGACGTTGGCGGTATTCGTTTTCCAAACTATGAATACTACCAAGGATGAGGCTTGCTTGATTGGCAAACAGACTGAGGAGTTTAAGATCTTCTTCTGTGAAGCGGTTCGGGGTTTGCGTATCGAAGATTTGCAACACCCCCGCGATGCGATTATCAACCAAGAGCGGTGCTGAGATGACTGAACGGTATAAATAGGGTGGCCCGAATTTGCTGGAGTGACCTTCCCAAGAGGCATAATCGTTAATCAGCAGAGCTTTGCCTTCTTTTGCTACCCATCCGGCTGCTCCCTCGCCATAAGCAATTCTTACCCCTTGGTATAGATCGGCGAAATGACTAATTTCGATATACACTTCTAATTCTTGTATATCTGGATGGGCGCGATAAAGACAACCACCTTGTGCTTCGAACAGATCCATCGCTGCGCGCACTACCTGTTCGAGGATTGCATGTTTTTCTGGAGGTTCCCCTACGTTCATGGATAGAGATTGTATATTGGTTAATTGGTTAACAAGGGATTGGTATTTTTCTCTCTTTGAAATGACGACCCCGTTACTTTGACTTTGCACGGTTCCATCCACTCTACTGATTTCAATCTGAAGATATGTTTTAGGGTATCCTTACCCAAATAAGAATATTTAGCAAGGCAAATTATACCTCGTCTCTTGTGATGGTTGACCAGCTATTTTCTATTGTAGACCTTAAGAGGATGATTCAACCTTACAAATTTATTAGGTTTGTGAGAATCTAAGGAGATGTGCTAGGCATTCTTCGATGGTGGTTTCTTGGTGGGAGGAGAAAAAACCCCTCTCGCTGTAGGAGAGGGGTAATCGTTTGCGCTAGGTTTAGAACAACCCAACCACTCTGCCTGTGCTCAAGTCTAAATCGACATCATAAAAGACGGGGCGGGTTGGTAAGCCGGGCATGGTGCGCATTTCACCCAAGAGGGGATAGAGGAAACCTGCGCCAACAGATGCGCGAATGTCGCGGATGGGCACAACGAAGCCTTTTGGAACACCCTTAAGGGATGGATCATGGCTGAGGCTGAGGTGGGTTTTTGCCATGCACAAGGGTAATTTGTCAAATCCGAGGCGGGTGTATAGCTCAATCTTCTTTTCGGCTTCGGGCAGGTATTCTACACCATCTGCACCATAAATCTCTTTGCAGATGATCTCAATTTTCTCTTTAATAGAGATATCCAATGGATAGAGGAACTTGAAGTTGCTGGGCTTTTCCGCAGCCTTGACGACGGCTTCCGCCAGAGCAATGGCCCCTTCGCCACCATGCATCCAGTGGGTACAGACGCAGGCATCATCCGCTCCGGCTTCGAGCGCTGCTTCCCGTACCAATTGCACTTCTTTTTCTGTATCGGTCGCAAAGGAGTTTACGGCGACGACGCAAGGGATGCCGAATTTTAGCACGTTCTTGATATGGTGTTGCAGGTTACCCAAACCGGCTTTAAGCAATTCCAAGTTCTCATCGGTGTAAGCCGGATCAAGTGGTTTTCCAGCCACAACTTTTGGCCCTCCACCGTGCATCTTCAAAGCCCGCACGGTAGCTACCAACACGACAACATTGGGAATCAAGCCCGAATAGCGGCACTTGATGTTGAAGAATTTTTCCATGCCAATATCAGCGCCAAACCCGGACTCGGTTACTACATAGTCGGCTAGCTTTAGAGCGATACGATCGGCGATGATGGAACTATTGCCGTGTGCGATGTTTGCAAATGGTCCGGCATGGACAAAAACAGGGGTGCCTTCCAAGCTCTGCATCAGGGTGGGTTTAATGGCGTCTTTCATCAAGACGGTCATTGCCCCGGCAACCCCCAGATCTTCAGCAGTGATGGCTTCACCGGCTCGGTTGGTGCCGATCACGATGCGTCCAAAGCGTTCTCGCATATCGGCAAGGTCGGTGGTCAGGGCGAGGATTGCCATGATCTCACTGGCGACGGTGATGTCAAAACCGGTGCGGCGAGTCATCCCTTTTTCTTCTGGTCCAAGACCGATTTCGATTTCGCGCAGGAAGCGATCGTTGGTATCCATTACGCGCCGCCAGGTGATCGAATCGGGATCGATATCCAAGCGGGCGAAACGGCTGCGTTCTTCGGGAGTCAATTCTTCTGGATCGGTCTTATCGATGCCTAATTTCTTGAGGCGCCTAAGCATTGAAGGGGAAAAACGGCGTTTGCCCTGTTTATCGGGTGGGCAGAGGGCGTTGAAGAGTTTCTCATCATCTTGATTGGCTTCATGGAACATGCGCGCATCGATTGCAGCGGCAAGCAGATTGTTTGCGGCGGTGATGGCGTGAATGTCTCCAGTGAGGTGCAGGTTGAAATCTTCCATCGGGATAACCTGACTGTAGCCGCCCCCGGCTGCTCCACCCTTGATACCAAAGGTAGGCCCCTGACTAGGTTGGCGGATGCAGGTAAACACGTTTTTCTTTAGATGTGCCCCTAACGCCTGGCTCAACCCCATGGTGGTGGTTGTTTTGCCTTCTCCTAAGGGCGTTGGGGTGATGGCGGTCACGTCAACATAGATTCCATCTGGCACATCTTTTAGTCGATCAAGCACTTCCAGCTTGACCTTTGCAATATAATTCCCATGTAATTCTAGCTCGTCTTCCAGTAGTCCACACTCGGCTGCAATTTGTCGAATCGGCTTGAGTTCAGCAGCTTGGGCGATTTCGATATCGGAGGGAACGGGGAAGACACGTTTCAGGGGTTTATATTCTACTGGCTGTCTTGCAAGATCTTTTTTTGAGGCAGTCATAATTCATTCCCTTTCCTTTGGTGTAAGTATCAGAAAACAATCGGTTCAGTATATTTTGACAGGTAACATGGGAAAATGCAAGGGATTCCTTTCCTTATTCAAATATGCTTTGTGTCATCAGATGAATTTGGTAAAAAATATTGCAATTATCCAAATTAAATCGGGGGAGGTTATAGGAATCAGCTCCAATCATCAAAATTTAGGCTTTAGCGGCGAGCGCCAAAGCGCCACAACTGCCGGCGAAATCCCCCAATTGGGGCGGGAGAATCAACTGATCCATTTCCTGTTCCAAGTAGGGCAGGTACCCTGCGGCATATTCGAGGGTTTTTTGTCGAATCGCTTTGAGCAGTCCTGCATGCTTGAGGATACCGCCCCCCAATAAGATGCGTTGGGGGCTGAAGGAAAAGATAAAATTGGTCAGTGCTAGTGCAAGATAATGGGTTTCCAACTCCCAAGCAGGGTGGGAATCGGGCAGGTTCTGAGCTTTCTCGCCCCATCTGAGACGCATTGCTTCGCCACTGGCGAGCCCTTCGAGACAATCACCATGGAAAGGACAGCACCCCTGAAAAGGGTCTGCTTGCCGGTCGTGAGGGATACGGATATGTCCCATTTCTGGGTGAAACCTACCGTGCAATAGTCGGCCGTTGATCATCCCACCTCCACCGATGCCGGTGCCAACGGTAATGTAGAGGAAGGTATCAAGCTGTTTGGCTGCACCCCACGTCCATTCGCCCAATGCGGCTGCATTCACATCGGTATCAACCCGTACAGGGATCGAAAAAGCCTGTTGAAGTGCTTCTACCCAACCAAAACCTTGCCAAGCAAGCTTGGGGGTCAGTCCGACTTGTCCATAAGTCGATGAATCGGGGTTGACATCTACCGGCCCGAAGGCAGCTATTCCAATCGCTTTAATGGGCTCAAAGCGGTGTTCCGATTGCTTAAAAAACTGAAGGATGGAAGGGAGATTCTCTTGGGGGGTGGTGGTTGGGATAGAGACTTGATCAAAGACGTGCTGCGCGTTTTGCCCAACTAAGCAGATAATTTTTGTGCCGCCTGCTTCGATTCCAGCAAACATTTTTGACCAGTTCAAATGTCCTTGAGTAAGTAAAGCTCGCCGCGGTAGAATCCTCGCTGCAGATAATACTGCCGTGTCCCCACTGCAGAGATGACGGCTAATTTGGGGTAGCCCCGTTGGCGTGCAACCCGTTCCGCCCAGTGCATCAATCGGGTGCCTAAGCCGCTGTGTTGAGCAGCGCCGGGTTGTTCTTTCCCCAATTCGATCGACTGACCGTAAACATGGACTTCGCGAATCAGTGCTGCCCCCTTCAGTTCATCGATAAACGCATGTTTACCGTGATCGTTAGGCAAGGAAAGGCGCAAAAAGCCGGCTAAGTGATCGTCCTCGGTGACAAAACTCAGGAAATGCTCTTCGGAAACATCGGTTGGATAGGTCAGGACTTCAGTGCGCAGCCGGCGTTGATCGATTGACCGCTGGCCGATCTCTCGGCAGCGTATGCACTGGCAACGACTACCGCGGCGTTTCAATTCGCGGTGTACGTCTTGGCGTAAGCTGGTGACCTTGTTCCCTTCAACGACATAGGTCGAAGGAATGTCGCGAATCACGCGATTGACACGACAATAGCGCGGGATGGCCGGTTTGACATCGGCAATGAGGTCGATGAGCTCTTGGGTGGTATAGGGCTGATAGCCGCCCGCCTTCCAGATGGAATATAGTTCGGTGTTTTCCAGCAGTTGAGTGGGGTATATCTTGATTTCATCCGGGCAGAAACCCTCCCACATGCGTAGAAAATCCTGGCGATCGGTTTCAGGAGTGGCGCCAAGCAAGTTGGGCATCCAGTGCAGCACGATCTTAAACCCTGCCATACGTAAAAGATTGACGGCTTGGCGGGTTTGATGAACGGTATGCCCGCGTCGGTTAAGCGCCAAAATCTCGTCATCGAAGCTTTGAGCACCCATCTGAACCTTGGTAACGCCAAGGTTGCGCAGCCAGATTAGTTCATCTGGGGTAATCTCATCCGGCCTGGTTTCGATGACCAATCCGACATTGCGATGGATTGCCGTCTCATTGACAAAAAATGCCTGTTCCAAGGTTGGAGTGGTTACGCCGTTCATGGCATCGAAACAGCGATGGATAAACCATTGTTGATAATCACGACGATAGGCGCTCCACGTTCCCCCCAAGATCAGCAGTTCAATTTTATCGGTTGGGTGTCCTACTTCGGCAAGGGCTTGCATACGGGAGGTAACTTGGTCATAAGGGTCGAAATGGTGTTCGACTGCCCGACGAGCGCCTGGCTCATCGGCAATATAGCTTTTCGGCATGTTCTCTTCGGTGGGACAGAAGATACATTTTGCCGGGCAGGGATAGGGTTTGGTCAAGACGGTAACGGTAGTTACCCCCGAGCTGGTGCGCACCGGTTTCAAGCGCAGACGGGCAAGAAGTTGGGGGTCAGGGGCGATTTTGCCGCTAGCTGTCATTTGATAGTAAGCGGCAACCAATGCATTTTTACCGAGGTATCCTCCCCCAGGCAAGGGATGGCGACGCAGGGCATCGCTGACTTCGCTCCCTTGACGAATGTGCTCGACCACCTTTTGGGCTAACTCAAGGTGTTGAGCGATCTCTTGCCGTTTCTCTTTCCACAAATGTCTTTCCATCGTTATAAGTAGACTCTAAGTTTCATTGTGTGATGTAACTGCTTCCTTACCTTTGCCCTTGGACAGGTTGAGCGCAGCATCCCGCCCGCTTGTCTTGTGGGAGAGATATGTGATCGCATAAGATTGCCGTTTTCAGCAAAAGAATCCATTTTCCTTTCCCAAAGGGAAAGGCTTAGGGCGGAGGTAAGTATAGATCGTTTGAGACTAATTTTACCAGAGCCTTACCAAATAGCTAAGTGCAAAGGGTATAAAGCATTTTTGACTAAAATGAGTATAATATATCTCATATCACAATAACCGATTCTCCCATGCGCGTTCTTGTCTTTTCCGATGTCCATGCCAATTTGACAGCCCTAGATCGAATTCTGGCCGATGCGGGGGATTGCGATGCGGTGTGGTGTTTGGGAGATGTGATTGGGTATGGGCCTGATCCGAACGAGTGCATTGAACGGATCCGTAGATTACCTAACCTGACATGTATCTTAGGGAATCACGATGCTGCGGTGTTGGAATTAATCGAGGTCAATGCATTCAATCATGATGCGCGGCGAGTAATTGAATGGACTCAAGAGTCGTTGACGGATGCCAGTATTGCATTTCTGAAAAGCCTTCCAGAGCGGGTTGTGATTGGTGAGGTTACCCTTGTGCATGGCAGTCCGCGCCAGCCAGTGTGGGAGTATCTGTTGGATGCTCCTACTGCCCAGCGGAATTTTGAATTCTTCGACACCCCGTTTTGCTTTGTCGGGCACACCCATTTGCCCATCTTCTTCCATCATGACGAGGCAGACTCTTATCCGATTGGAGGATATCTACCTCCCAACCAACCGATACAGCTTGTCCCTCGGGAGATTGTCAATCCAGGCTCGGTTGGACAGCCACGCGATCGCGATCCGCGCGCCGCGTATGCAATCTATGATACCGAGAGCCGTCTTTTTGAACATCGTCGCGTGGAGTATGATGTCTTGCAAGTCCAGAATCGGATGCACTTGGCAGGGTTGCCGCAACGACATATTCAGCGTCTATCGGTTGGGTGGTAAGAGTTGGAACGCTTCGTTCATCCAAAACGTCTTACTGGTAGAAAATCGACCTACGACTAATTGCTAGTCACAAAAAAGGAGAAGAAGATGAAATCTAGCCAATATCCCATGTCAAAAATTTGGGTAGTTGTTGTCGTTGCTGCCTTGTTTCTGTCTGCCTGTGCAGCCCGCGCCTCGAGCCCTCCGATGATCGCCGAAAAAGGTGTCTCCAGGCAAGAAGCCTTTTCACCATCTGCGCCGGCCTATGACGCCGCTGAGTTCTCGGCACCTGAACAGCCCAATGTCGGGGGCTATGCCAGCACGGTGCCCAGTTCGGTTGAAAGGATGGTCATCAAGAACGCCAAAATCTCGCTGATTGTCAAAGAACCGCCCGCTGCAATGGATAGCATTGCAAAGATGGCAGAAAGGATGGGCGGCTTTGTCGTATCCGCCGACCTTTATCAGGAGGTTACGCGAAGCGGAAAGAAGCTCCCGCGCGCCTCGATTACCGTGCGTGTTCCCGCTGAAAAGCTCAATCAGGCAATGGATGAAATCAAATCGCTTTCAGATGAGCTGCCCCAAAGTGAGAATATCACCAGCCAGGATATTACCGCTGAGTATACCGACCTCGAGTCTCGCCTGCGAAACTTAAAGCGAGCCGAGGAGCAATTGCAGGAAATCCTCGATCAGGCTTTTTCGACCGAGGATGTGCTCAATGTTTATCAGCAACTTACGCAGGTGCGAGAGCAAATCGAACTGATCGAAGGACAAATGAAGTACTACCGAGAGTCGGTGGCGCTGTCCTCAATTAGCGTTGAATTAATCGCCGAGGAATCGGTTGAACCGCTGACTATTGGGGGCTGGAAGCCGGTAGGTGTTGCCCGCGATGCCTTACAAGCATTGATTAACGCCGTTCAGTTCTTGTTCAATGCTCTGATCTGGATCGTTATCTTCATCCTGCCGGTGCTGCTGTTGATTTATGGGCTTTTTTATCTTCCCTTACGCACTTTGTGGCGCTTCTTACGCCGCGGACGCAAGCCCAAAAATCCCCCTCCCTCAGAACCGCCTTCGTCAGTGAGCAACGCTTAAGGGCACAAGAAGCCTCACTCACCCCACGCAACTACCACAGCAATGGCTAGCTCTGGGGTGTGAGTGAGGCTTACAGACCAGCCTTGAATCCCTAATCTTTGAGCTTCTTGGGAAGCTGCTCGATAAAGGGATAAAAAAGGTTGGTGATCTTGGTTGTGAGTAACTTCTATATCCAGCCAACTCACCTTTCCAATGCCGCAGCCAAGTGCTTTGGCGACGGCTTCTTTCGCCGCAAAGCGTGCTGCTAAGGAGTCGGGGTGAGAGCGGTAGCGTTGAATCTCTAGAGGGGTGAATACCCTGTGTAGAAAACGATCGCTGTATCGTTCGATGGCTTGGGTAATGCGCTTGATTTCGATAACGTCGATACCGGTTCGAATTATCATCTTTCAGGGGATCATTCCAAGCTGCCAGCCACGGCGATGGCGAGCCGATTGGGATCGAGGTACTTTTGGGCAGTTTCTAAGATTTGCTCTCGGGTGATGGAGCGCACCAAGTCAGCATACTGGCGGTAATAATTCAACCCCAAGTTATAGCGCTCTAGATTGCCTAGCGCAAAGGCAACTCCCATGTTGGATTCCAGCGACAGCGGCAAACGGCCGATAAAATTTGCTTGACTGTCGCTCAACTCCTCTTCGCTGACCTTTTCTTGGACGAAACGCTCTATTTCTTTGCGGATGATCTCGATTGCCCGATTGAGATTTTCGGGGGCAACGCCTGCAGCAATCGTCCAACTGCCTGGGCCAATTCCAGAACTCAGGCTGGAGTAGGCATAATAAGCCAAGCCAGCCCGTTCGCGAACAGCATCCCCAATGCGACCCATTAAGCCAAATTGTCCGAGAATGTTATTGCCAATGGCGGCACTCATATACTCAGGCGCATTCCGTTGCGGGCCGAGTGATCCGACAATCAGGTCAACTTGAGATTTACCGGGAATAAAAACCGTTTTTTGAGTGGTTTCGGTTAACGGTTGAACGGGTGGCAGTTCGGGCGCAGTGGGCTGATCGGGATTTTGCCAATCGGCAAGATGTTCTGAGAGGATAGCAATCGCCTTAGAGGGTTCGATGGCGCCGACGACAACAATGACCATGCCGCGCTGCCCGTAATGGCGATGGTGAAACTCAACTAAATCATCGATGGTGATTTGCTGGATAGATTCAATTGTGCCTTCTTCAGGAAAACGATAAGGGTGGTTGGCGAAGACGATCTCATCGAAGGTTAGCGAGGCCATTTCGGCTGTGTCTTGTGCACGTAAGATCAAGCCGGTCAACAGTTGAGCGCGCTTGCGTTCGACTTGCTCGGATGGAAATGATGGCTCTCTTAAAGCGGAGGCAAAGATTCTACATACCATATCGAAGTCTTCTGCCAACGAACGCCCTCCAAAACTGGTGATATGAGTTCCCCCATCAAAATTTAGGCTGGCTGCAGCCGATTCTAATTGGTCGTAAATGGTGTTATAGTCAAAGCTCTTGGTTCCCAGAAGAAGAGAGGCTGCTGTGAATGATGCCAGACCGAGTTTTTCGGGAGGGTCGAATAAACTGCCCGCTTGTAGGTAACCATTCAGGACAATGGATGGGCTGTTGAAGTTTGAGCGTACTAAGACAACGATCCCATTGGGCAGTTCTACGCGGGTGATGTCATCCGCACCTGGCAGGGAATTTTGATGAGAAGCGGAGAAAGGGTATCGTGTATGCATCATTGGGATTCGCTTTCTTGGGATGAGGAGAGAGTAGCAGCATCTGGCAAGTAAACCCCAACAACGCGATTGCGGGGCAGAAGATACTCTTGCGCTACCCGTTGAACGTCCTCAGGGGTGACCTTAGCCAAATTGTCGAGGATGGTTAAATACCAGTCGTATGTGGCAAACATCTCCGAAAAGCCCATCCAAAACGCCTGATTGCTAATGCTTTCGCTGCCATAGGCAAATAAGGCTCGGGCTTGTTTGCTGGCTCGCTGAATTTCATCTACAGGCGGTGGTGAGTTTTGAAGACGCTTTATCTCATCTTCGATGCGTCCTAAGACTTGTTCGGCAGTTTTCTCAGGGCGAACGATGCATGTGATGATGTAAAGGAAAGGATCGATGGTCGCTCCAACTCCACCATGCACAGTTATGGCTAAATCTCCTTCGACAAGGGCACGGTAGAGACGAGAAGTTTTGTTTGAAACACCCCCGCCAAACACATTCAGGTTGCTGGGACCGGTCAGCAGGCTGTCGAGGATGGTTAAGGGGATAAAATCGGGGTGAGTTGAATTGGGCACATGGTGAGCGAGGATGAGGTAGGTTGTATCGTCAGGACCTTGAACGGTCACGCGGCGTTCTCCTTGTTGCGGCGGTTCGGTGCGATTCAAGCGGGGTGGTTCTTCCCCACGTGGGATTGGTTCATAATGCTCACGGATGCGTAGCAGCATTTCGTCGGTTTCGAAGTCGCCGGCGATGGCTAGCACGGCGTTATTCGGAACATAATAGGTGCGATAATGCTGATATAAGTCATCGCGTGTCATCGTCTGCAGATCGACCAAGTCACCGATTACTTCATGATGGTAGGGGTGTACACGAAATGCGGCCGCTTGTACCTCTTCATTGAGGCGAAAGAGGGGTTCATTTTCGTTCCCTTGTCGTTCAGAGATGATGACGGTTCTCTCTGACTCAACTTCCTGCGGGTCAAAAAGGCAATTTAACATGCGGTCAGCTTCTAAGCTTAATGCGAGATCGATTTTATCAGCCGGCATGGTCTCAAAACAGGTTGTCCAATCGAGGTAGGTCATGGCGTTCCATGTACCCCCTTCACGGGAAATGGCTTTATCCAGTACCGAAGCCGGAAAGCGGGGGGTGCCTTTGAAGAGCATGTGTTCAATCCAGTGGGCAATGCCGGTCTTGCCGCAAGGTTCGTCACGTGAGCCGACGCGGTACCAGATCCAGTGGCTGATAATGGGAGCGGTGTGAATCTCTTTCAATAGTATCTGTAAGCCATTTGATAAGGTAACCTTGGTGATTGAATCAGACATAAATACTCCAATGAGAATCAATGACAATGAATAATACCATAATAGGATATTTATCAGCAATAATTGTGAGCTTTCCACTTGTGATTTGTTTCACGTCTGTATATAATCACATAGAAGCGGAGCATTCAAGGAACGGATTAATGACTTTGCAGGATAGGGCATCCACGAGAACGACTGATCAAAGTTTCGGGAGGGAATGTTGCCGTTCATTGTGTCTCGAAATCAGCATGGAATCTTTCTACCGAAGTCTATCAGCATGGTGTATCCTGTAGATAACTAATTACCAAAGGAGGAACGTGTGGAAGGACGATCGCTTGAATCTTATACAATTGCGGTGGTAGGAGCGGGTCCCGCCGGCCTTTTCGCCAGCCGCCAGTTTGCAGAGAACGGCGCTAAGGTTTTTGTGTTTAACCGAGATATCAAGCCAGGCGGATTGGCAGAATATGGGATCTATCCAGATAAAATAAAAATGAAGGAGGGGTTACGTAAACAATTCCAACAAATTTTGGATCTACCCAGCGTGCATTATTTTGGGAACGTGGTTGTTGGAAGAAAAGGTGACCTCACCTTAGATGACTTAATGGCTGTGGGCTTTGATGCGATTGTGGTAACCGCCGGGGCGCAAGGCACCAAATGGTTGGGTATTCCGGGTGAGACGATTCCCAAAGGGGTTTACCATGCCAAAGATATTGTCTATCATTATAATAAGTTACCCCCCTTCAGCCAGAAGGAGATTTTTATCGGGCGAAGAGTTGCCATTGTGGGGGTTGGGAATGTAATGATGGATATCGCCCGTTATTGTATTCGGGAAAAGAAGGTCGATGAGGTCATTGCCGTTGCGCGACGTGGACCAGCGGAAGTTAAATTCGACAAAAAAGAGATGGAGTATGTGATCGCCAATTTAGACTTGGATGCGTTAGATGAGGAGATCCGCCGTGCCAAACCGATTATGCTGGCGATTGGACAAGACCCCGAAGAGGCGAAAGCCAATATTTTGGCTGCGATGCCGCGTGCGGTTCCGCCGGTCTCACGCACCCGTTTCCGCTTTGATTTTCTGGCAGCGCCGACGCGTGTTTTAGGGGAGGATAAAGGTTACGTAACCGGTTTAGAGATCGAGGATACTACGCTGGTCAGGGTGGGGGAGGATACACGCGCTAAATTATTGGGATCGCGGCGTAATTTGTATGTTGATACGGTCATTTTCTGTATTGGGGATAAGGTGGATGATGATTTTGGTCTGCCGGTACAGTGGAATGAGTTTGTCAAAAGCCCAAACCCGCTATTTCCGGTTGATGAAATCTCATATGAAGCTTACGATCCTGAGGCGGGTAAATCTATCCAAGGAGTATTTGTCGCCGGATGGTCTAGGGAAGCCAGCAGCGGGTTGGTAGGGGTGGCACGCAAGGATGGTGAGCGCTGCGCGCGAGCGGTGATGCAGTATCTTCAAACCGTGCAACCCAAAGCCCCAGCCGATGAAGTGCTTGGTCAGATCAAAGCTCGATTGGGCACACTTGCTAAACCCATTGTCACTCAAGAGCATCTGCCTTTGCTGGTCGCTGCTGAACGGGCAAAAGCCGCCGAATTGGGTGTGGAGGACTTCAAGTTTGCGACCAATGAACAAATGCTTCAGGTGATGGGGCTAATAGAGGCAGCGACGACTTAGTCAGATTGGGTTTCCGAGGGGGATCGCTTGGGTTGGGATGTGTGCGGATGGCGGTCCGGAAGGGGGATCGTCATCAGGAAGCCCAAGACAATGAGCAATTGACCTACGATCACACCCACTGCTTGGACAACCCCAAAATAGGGTACCTTGGGAAAGCGGTGTGATCCGATTCCAAAGACATCTGCCATACCACTCATCACGGCAATCAGGTAGCCGGTGCTAACCAATCGAAAGCCGATGTCGGCGGCGATGCTTTTTTCTCTGCCATTCCAGAGAGCGTTGATGGCTAAGTACCCGCCACCGCACATCACGGCTAAGCCGACTAAAAAAACCGCAATTTGGACGAAACCGATAACCGGGCTGCGATCTAAACCAAAATAAGCTGGGCGAATGCCGATGAGAAAGATCAAAAACCCCCCAAGAAGAATCCATAATCCATTTTTTACTCGATTTCGAATGCGCGCCTTGCTTTCGGTGTCCATCGGCTAAACCTTTCGGGTCAAGGTAGAAATTGGTGACAACAGCGCAGCCAATTTTCACTGAAAATGTTGCTAATGTCTTGAGTAGAATAACCACGCTCTTCTAGGAGCGGAGCTAATTTCTGTAAATCAGCGATCGTGTTAATCTCAGCCGGAACGGATTGCCAGCCAAAACCGCCATCGAAGTCGCTGCCAATGCCCACGTGATCCGAATCGCCGGCCAATTGGCAGAGGTAGTCGATTTGAGCGACCACATCGTGTAAAGATACTTCTTCGCGCCGATCCCCCTCTTTCCAGCCAGCTTTCAGGAAAGCATTAAAGGGAACGACGCCGATTACACCATCCCGTTCAACCAAGCGGCGGATGAGCAGATCAGAGAGATGGCGATTGCTGTTGATGCCTTTGAGTAGGGCTTTAGCGTTGGCATGAGTGGCAATCACAGTCCCTTCGTAAAGGTCAATCGCTTGTAAGGCAGCTTTTTCATCCATGTGGCTCAGATCTAGGGCAAAGCCGACCCCTCCCATTGCTTCGAGTAACCTCATTCCTAGTTTGGTAAGCCCGCCCGGTTCGTTTGTCCCACCACAAAAAGCGTTGCCTGCCCAAGCGAGCCCAAAAACGCGCACACCCATCTCCCACCACTGTTCCACTTCCTGAGGGTGTTCGATTGCTTCAGCTCCTTCCATGAGCATCATCAGACCGACCGGATGGGAGTCTTTTTCCTCTTGCCAGTCCTGTTGCAAGGCATGCAGATCGTTTGCGGTTTGCACTAAGGTGAATTTTTTGGGGTGTTGCTCGACGAGTTGAAAGTAGGCTTCGGCTTGAGCGCGGTAGAGTTTTTTGGCTTGTTGGGTATCGGCATAGCATTGGGTGTCCCAATCGCCCAGTTTCTTGCGCAGTGGAGCGGCGAAGAGAGTTGCGAAGACCAGCATCACTTGGCCGCGCTGATAGTCTTGCCAGCCCAGTAAAGTGTCGCCGTTCCACTTCCATATCAAGCTGCCGGCTTCGGATTGACGGATTTCGGCTGCTGAGCGGCTGTAGTCGCGCTGGAAAGTGAGCATGTTCCAGGCAAGGTCTTCATGAGCATCCACGATAAACATGTTTATTCCTCGCTGAGAATTTGATAAGTAATTTGGCGGTCAATCTTTCCCATGGGGAAATGGGAGAGTTGGCTTGGTTCGACCCATTGAAAGGCTTGACCTTGCGTAGGGTGGGGTTGTGTTCCGTTTTGGATCGAGCAGAAGAAAGCGTGTAAGGTCACGCGATAATGCGTATAGGCGTGGCGATAGACGCCGAAAGGTTTTTCGACTTCGATCTCCAGATTTAGCTCTTCCCGAATTTCACGCTTCAGACACTCTTCGAGACTTTCCTGATCATGGCACTTACCACCAGGAAATTCCCACATCCCTCCCAGTAAACCCTGCCGCGGGCGTTGGGTAATGAGGAATCGATCATTTTGGGTGATGATGGCAGCGGTGACAATATAGTGGGGCAGTTTGTTTTTGGGTTTGGCCATTGGAATTTCGTTTTGGATGCCCAATTGGGCGGAGCGACAGTCGGCAACCAAGGGACAGAGATCACAACGTGGTTGGCGCGGGGTGCAGACCATGGCACCCAGGTCCATCAAGGCTTGGTTGTAGTCACCAGCTCTGCCGCTCGGTAGGTGCGTTCTAGCGAACTGGATGAGTTCTCGGTCGCTCTCTTTTGTTCTCAGAGGAAGCCGGCTGGCGATAAGACGGGCAAGGACGCGCCGAATATTCCCATCTAGGGTGGCTTCATCTTGCCCAAAGGCAATTGAGGCAATGGCTGCTGCGGTGTAGTCACCGATGCCGGGCAGTTTGCGCAAAGCACGCATCTCTTTGGGTAGTTCGCCCTGAAAATTGGATTGCACCACTTGAGCAGCCCGCCATAAATTGCGCGCCCGTGCATAATATCCCAGCCCTTCCCAATAACGCAGGACTTCCTCTTCGGGAGCATTTGCCAAACTGCAAATATCGGGAAAACGTCGCAGCCAACGTAAATAATAGGGGATAACGGTCTCTACGCGGGTTTGTTGCAGCATTATCTCAGAGACCCATATTTTATAAGGGGAAGAACGCCCGCGCCAAGGGAGCGGGCGGGCGTTGTGAGCGTACCAATCGAGGATTTTGCTTGCCAGAGGTGAGTTCATGAACTGAATGGGTTTCTAGAGTTGGAAACCCGGTCGATCCTCCACCACTTTGTATTTTAATTCTTCGACGTAATCTAATAGTTGCTCTGTAAGGCGTTGCCAATCTGCCGAGTTGAGCACTTGCTGCAGACGGTTGAGATTGGAGCTACGAATGGCAGCCATGATCTGAGGTTGGTTACCATAGACGGTGAACCACGCATCGGAAGGCTCTAAGCCGAGCTTTTCAATGCTAGGAATGAACTCGCGCACCATAAATTCGAAATATTCCTGCTCTTTTGCGGGAAGGATGTCCCAGGTCATTAAGAGTTTTACCGCCATGTCCTTATCCTTTTTTATGACTGTTGAACCTTTAGAGCGATCACCTTTGTTTCTTCGGGTATGGAGGCGGGGGTGATTTTGAGCGAGTCAACTGCCTCGAGCTCGTTGATTCCCATTTCCTTCAAGAATTTACTCAAAGGTGCCAGTTTGAGTTGACAACCGCTGGTGTGATAGTGCATGGGAATGACAATGCCGGGTTCGAGTAGACTGACGATCTCGGCTGCTTTAGCAGCGCTTAGCCCGCCCCCCCCGCCAACCGGAACAAGGGCAACCTGTACATTCCCTAGAGCTTCCACTTCGGTTTGACTGGGCACACGGCGAATATCGCCAAGATGAGCAACGGTAACTCCATTATAATCAAAAACGTATAAGATATTGCGAGGTTCGTTGGTATCGCGTTTGCTTTGGCCATTGGTCTGAACTGCAGTGATGAACACACCGCCGATTTCGTACTCCCCAGGACCCCGCAGGACATGTGTGCGCCCCTTGACAGCGTTGAAGTTGGCATGGCCTGGGGCGTCGTGGCTAATGGTGACGATATCGGCCTTTAGCTTCAGCGGTTCATAACCGACCACATGATGGTCGTATGGGTCGGTGACGATGCTTGCCATACCGCGCTCGGTCAAATGAAAACAAGATAAACCGTACCAAACAATTTCCATGCAAAAGTCTCCGTTGGGAAAGATTATACATCATTTGAGGGGTGTGTTTGGAAAAATACCCTAGACAATCGCCCCACACCTGAGTAAAATATAGGCACACAGTAATTAAAACCGATCGGCCGAGATAGCTCAGTTGGTAGAGCACATGACTGAAAATCATGGTGTCGCCAGTTCGATTCTGGCTCTCGGCACTCTCGGCCTGAGGAGGTCGAAACTGCGGGCGTGGTTCAGTTGGTAGAACGTTTCCTTGCCAAGGAAAAGATCGTGGGTTCGAGTCCCATCGCCCGCTCTTTTTATCGAAAACGGCGACGTGGCCAAGTGGTAAGGCAA
>FWPU01004554.1_pt1 | contig 32060 bp, 16 predicted proteins | sample 2228361 | NCBI WGS metagenome assembly FWPU01 (sample SAMEA103939777, study PRJEB20133) | metagenome
CGTCGGCGCGAGATCGTTGCATCTCGTCCCCACGCTCCTGCGTGGGGACGAGGCCCCTGCCGCTCCGCGGCCCCGTCGCACGAGTCCAGCGCCCCTCCTCGGACGCGGAGCGTCATCGTTCGGGGGCGCGCCGACGCGGGAGCGTCGGCGCGAGACCCCTGTCTCGCGCCGCGCGCTCTAGGCCCACACGCTCGCCACCGTGTACTCGCCCGCGCGCGCGGTGTGTGCGCACACCGTCTTGCCGCTGAACGCTGGGAACAGGTCGGCCAGGGCGCCGGCCAGCCCGATCTGCACCACTCCCGTGGCCGGGTTCGCCTCCTGGACGACCAGATCGTGCGGACGCCCGCCCAGGCCGCGCCCCAGCGCCTTGCCCGCGGCCTCCTTCGCGCACCACAGGCGCAACGCCCAAGTATCGTCGCCGCTCTTGTCCAGCCTGGCCAACAGAGCCTGCTCCCTGGGCAGGAAAGCGGCGTCGACGAACGAAGCGCGCTCGCGCGTGACCGGCTCGGCGTCGATGCCCACCCCGACAACGAGGCGGCTGCCCGCGCAGGCTATCGCCGCCGCCAGATCGCGCGTGTGGGTGATCGACAGCGCGATCGGCCAGCCCAACCGGCTCAGCCACCTGCCCTCGACCACGGGCTTGCCGTGCGCGTCGTTGGCGATCACGATGTCCGCCAGCCGCAGCGCCAGCCCGGCCTCTCGTTCGACCAACTGCGCGACCGCTTCCTTGGCGACCAGGCGGCCGAGCAACCACTCGATGCGACGCCCGACGCTGGCCATCGAGCGCCACGTCGCGCGTTCGGCCCGGCTGAGGATCAGGTGGGCCAGCGTTTTCTCCCAGAACCCCCCATGGGCCGTCAGAAACTCCGTCGTCAGCCCATTGATTCCGCGGCAGACGGAAGGCGGTTCGCTATGGCCCGGCGGAAGCGGCCACGGCTCGCTCAGGGGCGCACGCGCCGAACTCAAGATGAAATCGTGGAAGCGATGCGTCAGGCCGAACCGTTTATCCTCCCAGCCGCGCAGGCGCAGGCGCACGCGTCCTGCCTGGTCAACGACCTCGATCGTCGAAGTGATCAGCCCACCGTCGAGCAGCGTCGAGCGAACCTGACAAAGCGCGCGCTCGCTGGCGCGCAAGGCTGGCCCGTAGCACTCCAATGCCTGCAACCGATAGGGGAAGACGACGAACTCGCTGGCGAGCTGTTCCAGCGCCCACAGGCCCACCACCTGTCCCGCCGCGTCCAGGATGATCGGCTCGGCGACAAACGTCGGCGCAGGGGAAGAGCGCAATAATCCCTGAACAGGCAGGCCGACCAGCTCGGCGATCGCGCCCTCCTCGCTGCAGGTCCTGACAGCGCTGACCGCGCGAAAGGCCGGCCCGTGGAACATCCCTCGCTCGTAGATATCCGTCGTCTGCCAGCGCGAGGGGCGCGCCTCACGCAACGTCAAGGGCGTCGCCAGCGGCGCGGGCGCATAGGCCGGCGCGAAGATCATCGTCCCTTCCAGGATCGGCGTCCCGTTCTGCGTCGCCGGCCCATCCGCCTCCCGCAACGTGACGAAGAACTCCGTCGCGTCGGCGGCTGGCGTGCGCTGCGCGGTCACCAGCAGGTCGATGGCGCCGTCTTCAACGAGGATCCACCGATAGGCGCGCACATCGCGCATCTCCGTCAACACCAGGCCCGGCGCCAGATAGGCTGCGGCCTCCGCCAGGATCTCCATGCTCACGGTCAGCGGAACGACCGGCAGCGCCCATAGCTCCGCATCATCCTGGGAGATGGCGCGCCCCAGCGTGTGATCGCGCAGAAAGAGATCTTCATTGAGGTCGAGCGTGCACAACGCCTCCAGCCTCTGCCCCGGCTCACAGGCGCGCACAATGCGAATGAACGGCAGACGGCGAGCCGCCTGGCTCGCGGACGGCTCGGCTGACGGCGCGGCCAGCTCTGTCAGCCCGCCGGGGTCACGCGGCCGATCCCCGACGGGCGTTCGCGCGAAAAAATCGACCATCGCTCCCAACGTCTTCAACGACGAGACTTTGTCCATGTCCTGCGGGTCGAGCAGCCCTGTCTCCCGGCCGAACGCGCTGACGATCTCGACGCGCTTGATCGAATCGATCCCCAGGTCGGCTTCGAGGTTGGCTGTCAGCTCGAGCACTTCCTCAGGGTAGCCAGTCTTCTGGCTGACCAGACGCAGCAGCGCTGCCTTGACATCGATCTCCTGCGGCCGCGACGGCGCGGACAGAGGAGGCGCCGCGGGAGGCGCAGGGGGAGGCGCGAGCGACGGCGCAGCGGCTGGCGGCGATGCAGCCGCAGGCGCGGAGGGCGCCGGGGAAGCGACGGCGCCCGCGGAGGGCGCGATCAGGGGCAGCGGGGCGACAACCTGAGAAACGGGGGCCGGAGAGGCGACAACGGGCTGCGCTGGACGGTGATTGGTCGCCGGCTGGGCCGCCGCGCCTGCCAGGAACTGCCGCATGATCGCCTCTTGCGTCTGCAGGAACTGCTCCATCAGGCGCAGATACCCATACATCACTTGCGTCCGACCATCGGCGCCAATCGGCGGAACGTCCGCCGCTGCGCTGGCGGATGGCGTTGTGGAAGCGGATGGGGATCCCGAAGAAGCTGAGGACATAGTGATCATCTTCCCTCTATCAGTAGCGTGCGCAACTGGGGTCGTAGCCACGGGGGAAGCCCCTTTCGCGGATTCCGAGGCAGAGGACGCTGCGGCGCGAGGCGTCTCTCCTACGCCCATTCTGTCGTCAGCCGCCGCCGCGGCCGCATTCCGCGCGCGCAGGCGAGCGATGGCAGCCTCCGAAAGCTCGATCGCCGCCCAGCCTGTGGCCAGCTTGATCGCTCCGGGCCGCTGGCGCGGCGCAGCGGCCGAGCCATCCAGCGCAAGCCGGCGCGGCGAGCGACGCTCGTACAGGTGGGCGAGGTTCACCGGCGCGCCCTGGACGACCAGTTGCGCGAGGAGGTGGTTGAGTTGCGCGATGCCGGAGCGCTGCTGGATGTTGATGGGGACGGCCAGATGCGGCTGGCCGCGCAGGATGTCCGCCACGAACGCCGTGAGATTGCCGCGCGCGCCGACCTCGACAAAGATGCGGACGCCATCGGCGTACATGGCCGCGATCGTCTCGCGAAAACGCACACGGCTCACCCAGTGCTCGACCGCCAGCGTGCGGATCGCGTCGACGTCCTGCCCGAACGGCGCTGCCGTGACGCACGAATAGGTGGGGATCGTCGGCGCGGCCAGCGGCAATTGGGCGAAAAACTTCCGAAACAGACGAATGTACGGGCCGAATAAAGGCGTGTGGTAGGGCCGGTCGAACGGCAGCGTCTCGTGGATGAGCGCCTGTTGCTGCAGGGCCGCTTTCAGCCGCTCCATCGCCTCCGCTTCGCCCACGACCACTGTCTGATTCGGGCAATTGTCCATGCCGATGTAGATCGCGCCGCCGACCTGCTCCAGGAGCGGGATCACGCGCTCGACGCCGGCTCCCACGGCCAGCATCGCGGCGCGCGGGACCTCGCCGTCGGCGACTGCGTCCCGATAGGTCGCGTTGAGCTGCAGCACATGGCGCCCGACGAACTCCTCTTCGCTGAGCGGGATGATCCCTCCCGCCAGCAGCGCAGCGTACTCGCCGGTGCTGTGTCCGACCAGCGCCTGCGGCCGTATCCCTAGCTGGGTCAGCAACCGGAAACACGCCATGTCGGCGGCCAGCACCGCCTCGATGGCGCCGTCGATCTGCCACAACGCCTCCTCCAGCTCGCTGCGGCCAGCGATCGGGAAGACGAAGTCGCTGGTCCGATAGCCGCGCGGATGATCGACGAAGAGGCGATCCATATGGTCGAAACAGGCGCGCGCCTCCGGGAAGTGCAGACACAGGTCGGCCAGCATGTTGGGGTACTGCGACCCCTCGCCCGGGAAGAGAAACGCGATCTTCCCCTCCGGGTAGAGCGGCCGCTCGGAGTAGTAAATGCCCTTGACATCGCGGATCTGCTGCCGGCGCGGATCGTCGAGGAGCGTCGCCGCCCGGACGAGCTTGGCGCGCAGATCGGCCGTCGACTCGGCGACGATCGCCAGGCGATAGGGAGGGAGGGCGCCATCCGTCCCTGGCTCCATCCATGCCGCCTGGACGCTGTAGGCCACGTCGAGCAGGTCCGCGTCGGGGGCGCTTGCGAGGTAAGCTTCCAGCTCCCGCGCGCGCTCGCCGAGCTGCGCTCGCGATGTCGCCCCCAGCGCAACCAGCTCGCTATCCCACTGCCGCTGATGGCCGGGCGCACGCGCGGAGGCCGCGCGCGACGACGGCGCCTCCTCCAGGATCACGTGGGCGTTGATCCCGCCGAAGCCGAAGGCGTTGACGCCCGCCCGCCGCGGCGTGGCCGCGCCGTGGATCCAGGGCCGCGTGGTCGAGTTGATGTAGAAAGGCGTCGTCGGCTGCTGCAATTCGGCGCGCGGCTCCTGGCAATGCAGGGTCGGCGGCAACACGCCGTGATAGAGCGCCAGCGCAGCCTTGATGATGCCCGCTACCCCCGCCGCGGGCATGGCGTGGCCGATCATCGACTTGACTGAACCGAGCGCGATGTGCGGCGCGCGACCTCGTCGCACACCGAAGACCGCATGCAGAGCCTCGACCTCGGCCTGATCGCCGGCGGCCGTGCCCGTGCCGTGCGCTTCGATCAAGCCCACGCTTTCCGGCGCGATGCCCGCCATCGTGTAGGCGCGCCGCAGCGCCAAAACTTCCCCCTCCACGCGCGGCGTCAACACCCCGAGCGCGCGCCCATCGCTGGCCACGCCCACGCCTTTGATCACCGCATAGATGCGATCCCCGTCGCGCTCCGCATCCGCCCGCCGTTTGAGGACGAGGACCCCGATCCCCTCGCCCAGGATCGTGCCGTCGGCTTTGGCGTCGAAGGGGCGAATCTGTTCGCTGCGAGAGAGCGCGCCGAGCTGCGAGAACAAGGTCAGGATCGGGATCGGCGTCGTCACCTGGACGCCGCCAGCCAGCGCCAGGTCGCAGGCCCCCGTCGTCAACTCGCGCATCGCGATCTCGACGGCGATCAGCGAAGAGGCGCAGGCGGCGTCGACCGTGTAGGTTGGCCCCATCAGGTCGAGGCGATTGGCCACGCGTCCGGCCACGATGTTAGGCACCAGCCCTGGCGCTGTCTCCGCATCGAAGGAAGGCAGCGGACGCTTCAGCTCCTCGCGCAGCGCCTCCAGGTCGGCGGCGCTGTATTCGGGGTGGAGGGCGCGCAGGACTTGCAGGATCTCGTCGACGACCAGGCTGTGTTGGACCATGTTCAGGTTGCCGCGGTTGAGGTAGGTCCCCTTGCCCAGGATCACCGCCGTGCGCTGGCGTTCCTCGGCGCGTTCCTGCAGCCGCTCGCGATAGCCCGCATCGGCCAGGGCGTCCGCAGCGACTTTGAGCGCCAACCACTGGTCCGGCTCGCCGCCCGCCAACCCCGCTGGCATGACGCCGTAGTCCAGGGGGTTGAACTCGGCCAGCGGGCCGATGAATCCCCCCTTCTTGCAGTAGACGCGATCGTTGGACCGCGCAGTGGGATCGTAGAACAGGTCCGCCGGCCACGCTTCCGGCGGCGGATCGGTCACCGCGTCCACGCCGGACAGGATGTTGCGCCAGAAGGTGTCGAGATCGCGCGCCCCAGGGAAGAGACAGGCCATGCCGATGATGGCGACCTCAGCGGGCGCGCCGTTGGTTGCGAATGTCTCAGCCATCCTGCGATCTATCTCCTACCCTCTGCGATGCTCGCCGCATCAGCGCTGCAAACCAGCACCTCGGCCTCGCCTTTTCGCCCGGCGCGCAGCTCGTCGAGGAAGCGCCGAACGCCTTCCGCCGCGGTCACCAGGCTGACGCCGCGCCGCGCGAAATCGCGTCGCAGCTCGTCCGACACCATCCCCGGCGCGTCCCACGGCCCCCAGTTGATGGCGACCACGCGCCCGGGCCAGCGTCGGTCGAGGTAAACTGCCAGCTTGTTCAGGATCTCGTTGGCCGCTGCGTAATCGCTCTGCCCGCGGTTGCCGAAGCGGCCGCTCACCGACGAGAAGAACACGAGGAAGCGCAGGCGCGCCGGATCCAACTTGCGGCTGAGCACGAAGGCGCTATCAACTTTGGTGCTCAGCACGCGTGCAAACGACTGCGTCGTCTTCTCGTGGAGCAATTTGTCTTCGACGACGCCAGCGCCGTGGATGACCCCGTCCAGGCGGCCCCAACGGCGGTAGATGTCGTCGATGAGGGCTGCCAGGGCAGTCGCGTCGCGCACGTCGAGCGCGCGGTATTCCACGGTCGCCCCGGCCTGGCGCAACGCGGCCAAATTGGCGCGCATGGCGCGCGCGTGCATCAATTGGGTGTATGCCGCTTCGACCTCGGACAGGGGGACTCGCTCTCTGCCATTGCCCAGCGTGTGCAGCAACGCTGCTTTGATCTCGCCGGGCGCGGCCAGCCCGGCCGTGGCGGCCGCTTCCGCTTCCGCCGGCAGGGGCGAGCGCCCGAGGAGGATCAGACGCGGCCGACAACGCTCGGCCAGCGCCTGCGCGACAAGGGCCGTGATGCCGCGCGCGCCTCCCGTCACCAGCACCACCGATTGAGGATCGAGAGGCAGCGGGGCTTCGTCTTCTGTCGTCGCCGGCGTGGGGACCAGCGCCAGCCGCCGTCGTTGGCCGTCACGATAGCCGACCTCCACCAGGCCGTCGTCCGCTCCTATCTCGCCAACGACCCAGTGCGCCTGTTCGGCGGCGGCGCCCATCCGCGGCAGGTCGACCGCCTTCACGCGCACCCCTGGCATCTCCAGGGCCGCCGTCTTGAGGAACCCTGCGACGCCGCCCTGATGCGGAGCAAAGTCCTCTGCGCCGTCGCCGCCGAAGCCTCCCCCCAGGCAGGTTGCCGCCAGCAGACAGGCGCCGCCAGCCTGCGCCGCCGCGGCCAGGTCGGAGTGCAGGGCCTGCGTCAGATGGAACAGGCCGATCACATCCGACTCGATCGCTCGCCGCCATCCCGCCAGGTCGATCTGGTCGAAGGAGATCGCATTGCCCAGGGGCGCCAGGTGCAGGAGGCCGCTCACAGGCCCGTAATCCTGACGGATGAGAGCCAACAGCTCCTGAACGCTGGTCGGATCGCCAAAATTGGCCTGATACTGGCCCTCAGCGGTCCGGACGACTGTCGCCCCTGCCGCTGCCAGAACGGCGCGCGCGCCTTGCTGCCGCAACAGGGCCGCCGCCGCCGTCGCCACGCCGCGGCCATCGTCGGTGATCACGATCGCGCGGCCGGGGGCCAGGGCGGCGGCGGCGCCAGCCCACGGCGCTGCGACGACCGCCAGGCGGTAGCGTCCAATCGCGGCCGGCGCCTGATCCAGCGCTGTCAATTGCACGGCGATTGTTCCTGCAGCAGGCTCGTCAGTCGCGACGATCGGATTTGGTAGGCTCTCTCCTGTCTCGGGCGTAACATTCACCGTTGCCTTTCCCCTCACCCCTCCGCTCGCTCCTCCTCCCTCTCCAGCCAGATAGGCGGTCACAACGCGTTGTTGGGCCTGGAGGAACTGCGCCATCATCTCCTGATAGCGGACCATGACGCCCACCATATCCTCGTTAGCAACGAGGTCGGCGGACGGTGCATCCGGGCGAAACTGCGGCGGCGAGGCGTCCTCTTCAGCGATCGATGGGAGGACAGCGCGAGGGATCGAGGAAAGCGATGAGGGTGCTGGCGTCGTGCCTGCGACGGCCGTCGCGTCCGCAGGGGGGCTGATCCGCGGCGCGGGGAGGCTTCCATCGGCCAATCTCACCGACAGCGGCTGGACCGTCGGCTCGGGCAGCCCCTGCGTGACCTCCTGCCAGGGACGCGCTCGCCCGCCGTTGACGATCCAGGTGCTCGGCCCATATCTGGCTCGCGCCGGATCTCGATACGGTTGACTAAGGTCAAGGAGGACTGCCCCGCGCCCGGCGTAGAGCGGCTCCCAATCCAAGGCGACGCCCGCCGCTGCCAGTTGTCCCAGTCCCTTGAGCAGCGCGGGGATGCCGTGGCCGCCGCTGTCGATCGCCACAGCCAGGTGGGGGCGTTCGCCGAGGATCTGGTCGATGAGGCCGGTCAACACTGTGCGCGGCCCCGCCTCGACGAAAACGCGCAGGCCGGCGGCATACATCGCTTCGATCTCCGCTTGCCATTCTACCGGCTGCGCCAGATGGCCCGCCAGGATCTCGCGAATGCGCTCCGGCTCGGCGGGGTAGGCCGCCCCTAGCGTGTTCGAATATACCGTGATCGCCGGCGCGCGGAAGGAGAGCGTGCTCAACACCTGCGCCAGGCGATCGCGCGCTGGCGCCACCAGCGGCGAGTGGAAGGCGCAGGCCACAGGCAACAGTTGCGATCGCAGCTTGCGCTCTTGCAGGCGCTGCAGCGCGGCCTGCACCGCTTCACGCGTGCCCGAGATCACCGTCTGTTGCGGAGAGTTGAGGTTGGCCAGCGTCACCCCCGCGATCCCCTGGATGACCTCGGCCACCGTCGCGCGACCGCCGCGCACGGCCGCCATCGTCCCGGCCTCTGGGCCAGCTGCCTCCGCCATGAAGCGGCCGCGCGCCGCCGAGATCGCGAAGCATGCTGCCTCGTCGATCACGCCGGCGACATGGAGGGCGACGATCTCGCCGTAGGAGTGGCCAGCGACCGCCGCGGGGCGCACTCCCAGTTCGATGAGCAAGCGCGCGATCGCCAGGTCGGCCGCCCCCAGGGCCGGCTGCGCGACGCGGGTGTCCGTTAACGCCTGGCGTTGCGCCTCGACGGTTTCTTTGTCGTCAGCCGGCGGTGGGAAGATATAGTCGCTCAGTGGCCGCGCGAACTGGTCCGCCAGCAGATGGTTCGCTCGCTCGAACTGGGCGCGCACTTGAGGGAAGCACAGGGCCAGATCGCGCAGCATGTTTAGCGTCTGCGACCCCTGTCCAGGGAACACGAAGGCGATGGAGTCCGTAAGCGCAGCGACGTCGGCGCCTGCGGCCGGCGCTGTGCTGCCGTAGATCCCCTGCGCGTCGCGAAATTCCGTTTCGTCAGTGTTCAGCCTGGCCAGGGCTTTGCTCAGCTTTTCGCTCAGATCGGCCAGCGACGTCGCCACGATTGCCAGGCGCGCTCCTCCGCTGGTCGTTGCGCCGCGCGCCTGCCGGTGACGCCGCGCGAGGGTGTAGGCCACATCGCGCAGGGGGGGAGGATCTCCCGCCGTCAGCCACGCGCGGAGACGCTCGATCTCCGCCGCCAGCGCCGTGCGATCGTCCCCGTCGAGGACGACCAGCTCGGCTGGCCATGTCTGGATGGGCGCCTCCTCCGTGAGGTAGGCGTCTCCATATTCTTCGAGCACCGCGTGGAAGTTGGTGCCGCCGAAGCCAAATGCGCTGACCCCCGCCCGGCGCGCCTGCCCAGGGCGAGCGGTCAGCCACGGGCGCGTCTCACTGTTGACGTAGAGCGGGCTTTCCGCGGTGAAGATGGCAGGATTCGGCTTCTGCACCAGCGTCGGCGGCAGTACTTTATGATAGAGCGCCAGCGCCGTCTTGATCAGGCTCGCCAGGCCAGCGGTGCTCTTGGTATGGCCGATCATCGACTTGACGGAGCCGACGGCGATGCTGCGCGGCGCCAGGGATGCGCCGCGCAGGAGCGTGTGCAACGCCTCGGCCTCAGCCACATCGCCGACGCGAGTGCCCGTCGCGTGCGCCTCGATCAGCTCCACCGTCTGGGGCGCGATGCCCGCTTTGGCATAGGCGCGCGTCAACGCGCGCAACTGCCCGATCGGGCGCGGCGCGGTTAATCCCTTGTCCTTGCCATCGCTCGACGCTCCGATCCCCTGGATCACCGCGTAGATGCGGTCGCCGTCGCGCTCGGCGTCCGCCAGCCGCTTGAGCACGACGGCTGCCACCCCTTCGCTGATGGCGATGCCGTCGGCGTCGACGTCGAAGGGGCGGCTGCGTCCGCTGGGCGAAAGGGCCTGCGTCTTGCTGAAGGCCAGGAACGCGAAGGGGCTTTGCACCGTATCGGCGCCACCGACGATCGCCATGTCCGTGCGTCCCGTCTCCAGGTCTTTGACGGCGCTGTCAAGGGCGGCCAGAGAGGAGCCGCACGCCGCATCCACGACGAAGTTCGGCCCCCCCAGGTCGAGGCGGTTGGCGACGCGTCCGGCCACCACATTGAGCAAGATGCCTGGGAACGAATCCTCGGTCCACTCCGGCAGTTGCGCGGCCAGTCTGGCGATCACCTCGTCGGAGGCGGCGTCGAAGAAGTGCGGCAGATAGGAACGAAAGCCGTAGTGGTAGCCCAGATCGCCCAGGCCGCCGCCGGCCGCTACGATCACGGCGGTGCGCTCGCGCGGGAAGGGGCGCTCACGATAACCGGCGTCGATCAACGCCGCGCGCGCGACCTCGAGCATGAGCAACTGCATCGGCTCGATGGCGCGCAAGGAACTGGGAGGCATGCCGTAATCGAGGGGGTTGAATGGCACATCGCCGATGAAGCCGCCCCAACGCGAGTACATTTTGTCGCGGGCGTTGCGATCAGGGTCGTAGTAGCGCCGCCAGTCGAAGCGCTCGAGCGGGACCTCGGTCACGGCGTCGACGCGGTTGAGGATGTTCTCCCAATACGCGCGCACGTCGCGCGCTCCTGGCAACAGCGCGGCCATGCCGACGATCGCGATCTGCGAGGGGCTGGCGGGCGGCTCGCCCTCGGTCGTGAGCGAGCGCGCCGCCAGGTCAGCCAGAAGCTGCGAGCTGCCCTGCGTGATCGCCGCATGGAGATCGGCGATCGTGATCACCTGATCGCGCAAGGCGGCGACCTGGCCGATCATGTACATCCCTTCCGCGTACTGCTCATCCTCGCTGCGGGCTATATAGCGAGGGGCCTGCGGATCGCGCTCGTGAAGCGGGTTGCGGACGATGCCTTTGCTGGCGATGCGCAGGCGTCCCAGGTTGAGGGCTTCCAGCTCCTCGCGCAGGCGTTCTGGCGTGGCCCGCTCACGTTGCAACCGCCGTTTGTGCTCGTTGAACGCGCGCACGAACGGCGTGGGCAGGCAGCGCGTCGTATGGCCCAACCCCGTCTCCACCAGGACGGTCCCCTGTCCTCGGATCGCCTCATTTTGATAGCGCGGGACGATCGCGCCGCAGGCGACCGCTTCTTTTGTGAAGAGGTACGCCGTGCCGATCAGCACTCCAAACCGCACCCCGCGTTCGATCAGCGGCGCCGCGAGCGCAGCCGCCATCGCCGCGGACAGCGCGTCATGAATGCCGCCAGCGAAGAGGATGTGCAGATCGGCGGCGTCCGCCGGATGCGCGCTCAGGTGTTCGAGCAACGTCTCGACGGCCAGTTCCCACAGGACGAAGCTGGAGCGTGGGCCGACGTGGCCGCCGCACTCGCGCCCTTCGAAGACGAAGCGGCGCGCGCCTTCGGCCAGGAAGAGGCGCAGCAACTGCGGCGAAGGCACATGCAGATAAGTGGCGATCCCCTCCGCCTCCAGCGCGCGCGCCTGGTCGGGCCGCCCGCCAGCGATGAGCGCGAAGGGCGGACGCACGACGCGGATGGCCTCCAACTGCTGCTGGCGCACGGCGAGCGGCACGAACCCGAGGATGCCGACGCCCCAGGGCCGTTCCCCGACCTGTCGCTGTGTTTCGGTCAACAGCGCCATGGCCTCTGGCTGCGACAACAGCGCCAACGCCAGCAATGGCAGCCCCCCCTCGCTGGCTACGGCGGCGGCGAAGGCGGGTGTATCGCTGACGCGGGTCATCGGGCCTTGCACGATCGGGTAGCGCGTGCCGTGCGCCTGGGCCAGAGGGCTGCCCTCCGCCAGCGGTTGCAGGCGAGCAGCCGCCGCGAGATGCGCCGGCGCCGCCTCGCGGATGGCCTTGAGGATGCCGCCCACGCTGACGAAGCGTCGAGCCAGGCCAGCCGCAAAGGCTGCCTCCTGGCCAACGAGCAGGACCTGCTGATCGGGGAAGCGCGCCCCAACGCGCGCTTGCACGGCGCGTCGCCAGGCGGCGCGCAGCTCCTCCGCGCGGCCTTCGGCGTTCGATTCCTTCCCATCAGCCAGGCCATCCAGCAGGCGTTCCTCCTCCCGACGCAATTCACCGGCGGCGGGCAGGCTGGGCTGGAAATAGATGCGGCATTGGGCGCCCAGCTCCGCGCCCAGGCACAACGTCTCGCTGGCGTCCATCGTGGCCAGGCGCTCGCGCGCTTCTGCGGCCAGACGTGACTCGCGCGCCAGCGCCAACTGGCTATCCAGGACGACGCCCGCTGCGCCAGCGGCGTAGCAGGCCGCGACGCTGTGCAGGCCGATCCCACCCTGCACGTAGATCGGCAGCGAGACCTGCTGCCGCAGGCGTTGCAGCAGGACGAAGGCGGTCTCCTCGCCGACGAAGCCGCCCGCCTCGTTGCCTTTGGCGATGAGGCCATCGACCTCCAGCGCGACGCCTCTGCGCGCCTGATCGAGGCTGGTCACCTCCAGGAGGACGCGTATCCCATGCGCGCGCAGAATCGAGACCATCTCCGTCAGCCGCGCCTCTAATTCGGGCAAGTCGTCGCCGACGACGATGGCCAGCTTCCAGTCGGGCCATCCGGCGGCGAGCAGGCGTTCCAAGAGCTGGTCCTGACAGCAGTTGAATTTGAGGCCGAACGGCGCACGCGCATGGCGGGCCAGCTCGGCGGCGGCCTGGCTGGCGAGGGCCTCCGGCGCGTACTCCAGGTCGAGCACCCCCCACTCGCCCGCGCGCGTCGCCGCGATCGCCACCGCTACATCGAGCGAGGCGGGAAGAGTGAGCGCCAGAAGGTCGAACGGACGGGTCATACCTGCTCCCGCGAGAGCTGAGTTGAGAGAAAACGCATGCGCAAACCTCTCCCAGGTCTGTTCGCGATCACCCGCCCCTCCTCCCATTCCTGGAAGGGGGTTGAGAGAAAACGCATGCGCAAACCTCTCCCGAGTCTGTTAGCGTTGCGCTACGGGGAGATAGACCGGATGCTCCCAGGCGACCGGTATCCCGTACTCGATAGCCAGGCGACGGTACTCGGCGCGATCCTCCGCGTGCTCCAACACGCGCTCCGCATTGACCAGGGCGCTGCCGGTCGTCTGACGCACGAGGAGCACGAAGCTGATCAGCGCCTGGGCCGGGCTGAAGTTGCAGTGCCCGTAGCGCAAGACGATAGGGATGTTGAGATGTCGGTCGCCTGCGCCCGCCGCCGCGATTTTGGAGGCATAGATCGGCTCGTGCCAGTAAGGGACGATGGCGTCGCTGGCCGTGTGCAACGTCACCAGCGGGCCGCCCAGGACGCCGGTGGTCTGATAGTAGCTGTCGATCGTGCGCAGGGCCGTGGCGTCAGCAGCGAAGCGCGGGACCATCTGGTTCAACCGCGCATCATCGTCCGACCCACGGTACAGGCGTTGCATATTGTCGTAGGGTTGTCCTCCCAACTTGGCGATGCCGTCGTTAGTCGCGAAGACGTTGTACCACAGGAGGTCAAGGACAGCCTCGATGGTCTTGTTCAGGTCGGTCGGGTGGGCGGGGATGCGCGCCGTGCGCAGGAACTGGTCGCGCAGCGAGGGGTTCCCCCGCAGCGCCTGCTCCGCGCGTGGGCTGTAAACGTCATCCCAGTGATCGATCACCTCTTGGGGGATCGCTACGGAGCTGCCGGGGATCACGCCTGGAAAGAAGTAGTCGAAGAGGACGCGAGCGTCTCCCCAGTAGTTGATCTGGGACTGGAAATTGCCCACTGGCCCGCAGGTAGATAGCCCGCCGTCGAACACATCGCCGTGTCGCTCGGTCGCCAGGGCGGTGATGATCCCTCCCTCCGAAGCGCCCACCAGGTAGACGCGCTGAGGCGCGCCGTAGCGGCGGCTGAAGAGATCGACGAGGTCGCGGAGGTCCTCGATCCCAGGCAGGATGGCCAGTCCGTTCGTGCGGTAACTGGTGGTGGCGAACGCGAACCCCAGGCCGTTGGCGATCTGAGGGATCGAGACGTCATCCGTGATCTGCAACTGATCCTCGGGGATGGCGATCGGCTCGTTGTAGCCGACGTAGCCGTGCGCGTAGACGACCAGATCGCCGTTCCACTGGCCGGCGCCTGGCATGCAGATCCGATAGATGGCTCCGCTCGCCTGGACGTCGTCGGGGTCGCAGAAGCTGGCGGCGGTTGCTGGCGCAGCCAACATCCCGAAAACGCCTGTCCATACCAACAGGCTTCCCAACGCGGTCCACATGAGCAGGCCACGAATCGCGGACATCTCGCCTCCTCGCTCCAGCAGAGGATCTTAGCGTCGATAGATCAGGCCGCGTCGTCTTGCAACGTTTGTACCTGATGTTGCTGAGCGCCACCGCGCTCAGTAACACGTTCTTCCGGCAAAACGGCGTTCGCGGCGAAGAGATCGGGACAGTAAGGTGTTCCTCGTTAGAGAACGTACAACTTCTCGCGGATCTCCACTGCTATGTGGAGCGGGGGAAAGGTCACGACATCCATGCCTGACCTGGGGAAGCGGCGATCTGCCTGTCCCTTTTGCTAACAACCGCGGCCAATTATACACCCAAATTGCGTCGCGCGCCTAACTGCGACTATCTTTGTACTTTACATAACAAAGACCGCATCTTGTAGCCGAAGAAGACCTCACTACTAGATATAGGGCTCCTTGGCGTTCAGAATCGTCCAAAAACGCAAAAGTGCAAAGATAGTGCTTTGGGATGCTTTCCTCATTACCGGAACGAAACTGGACCACGGCCCGATCGGGCGAACGGCCGACGAGTAAATACTACCAGGTGAATGCTAACAAAAGATTATGCAAACGTTATCAGGACGTCCGACTCCGTGTCTTTCATCGGCCATCCCACTTCTGATCTCACGCGTTCGCCGCCGAGGGTGACCTGTGCTGACAGGAATGGGGGTGCGTATTGAGTCGATCTCATTGTACGCGCATGAATGCGTCGTTGTCAATCGTTGAAGCTCTGACGGCAACTGGCGCAAATCTGCGCAGCGTGTGATACAATAGCCAGCCAGTTGCATGGATCACTATCTTTGCACTTTAAGAGCCTGAGAGAGCCAATTGGCTGCGGACTTGCTCGACAGTGAGCCCAGCAGAGAATTGGGCCTGGAGCCAGGTAAGTAAGTTCGACCGATGCTCATCCTGGATATGACGACGTACATCACCACAGGTGAGCGGCTCCTCTGAAGACGCTGCCCGCTGTTCCTCCAGGAAGCAAAGCAGGCAGGTGGTCAAAGTCCAGAAGCGCACGATGGCGGTCGCCGTCATCACCTGATAGTGATCACTCCCCAGCAGGTCTTTCTGGTATTCGAAGAACGTCTCGACCTCCCAGCGGGTAGCCAGGACGGCAATCAGGTCCTGCAACGTGAGGGCGAGGGCCGTGCTCCCCCAGAAACGCATCTGTGAGACCGGGGCGTCCGGCGTGTGGCGCGTGATGAGGAGCAAAGTGGGCCCTAACTTACGCACCCACGTGCGGACAAGATGGGCATAGACCTTCTGGCCCCCGTCCTGAGAGGGCCAAATGGTTTCTTGCCAATCGTCCGCTTGCAGGGTGGCGGCGTACTCTGCCAGCGAGAGCCAGGTGCGCCTGCCGTCGGCAGCGATCTGACGCATCACGCGATTGTTTTTGAGGCCGCCGCTGAGGTCCCATCCCCGCTTCTGGGCTGCCTTGCGCACTCGCTTGCAGTGGAACCAGCTGTCCACCAGGACATGCGTCTTGGTCCCACCGACTGGTTCGAACTGCTCGATGGCTTGCACGGCCAGATCGATCTTGCTCTGGAACGGCTCTCCCTCTCGCTCGCAGACTGCCTTCTGACGGTACATCTGGACCGGCAGAGGACAGCGCTGCCCCAACAAGATGTAGATGCCGCCCAACAAGCAGTGCCCATTGACAACTTTGCCCTCCGTGGACGAGTAGTGGCGGCCCAGACCGCCCATTTTCCGTCCCTTGGGCTTGGCGTGCACCGGATCATCCAGAACCAGGTAACCTGTCACGACGGTTGCCTGAGGACGACCACGGCGCTTGGGACGCTCCACCTTGAGCCGTTCATGCTCTGCCTGCACGGAGGGTTCTAGCCGCTGCCGGAAGCGCTGCTGCCAGGTGGCCGCCACGGCTTCCGGGGACCAGGGCCACTTGTTGAGAAACCGAGAGAGCCCCGAGAGGCTGATCTGCTCGCCTACGACTCGCAACAGCCCTGTCAGCGTTCGTCTTTCCTCACACTCGATCAGCCCCAGCAGTACTGTCACGAAGTACCTCCACTGGCGACGGCTGAAACAGGGGCGAAAGACTTCGGCAAACTGGCGCAGTTGCGCAGATAGGCAGACAATAGGCTTCGGCATGGCTCCTCCTCGGGATTGTGGTGATTCAAATCATCCCATGAGAAGCCATGCCCTTCAACTCAGGCCATGTTAAAGTGCAAAGATAGTGTAACTGCATGACCAAGGGTGTATTTCAGGTTTTTGGAAGAGGTGGTACCCTGCCAAGCTGAAATGCCATGACCAAAGGGCGCTTGACGCTCCCCCTCGCCGGTGTTACCATCGCGGATAGAGGAAGTTGTGGGTGAGGTATGGAGAGATGAGCGGTCGGCGGCGCTGGTTTTTGGCCTTGTCCCTGTTGCTGGCCCTGATGGCCTGGTCAGGGAGCGCGCGCGCCGCCGTCGGCCTGATCTCCTTCGACGTGGCAGAGGTGGAGCAGGGGATTCACGTCACCTGGGAGACCGGCTCGGAGGTCAACAACCTCGGCTTCAACCTCTACCGTTCGGTCACGCCAGGGAGTCAGGGCGCGCTGCTCGACTTCTTCCCCGCGGCTGGCGGCGTCGGCGGGGCGCAATACGAATACCTCGACGCCGATGTGCTGCCGGACACGACCTACTACTACACGCTGGAGGCGCTCGACGTCAACGGCACGGGGCAGTACTTCGGCCCGCTAGAGATCACCTATCAGCCCGCAGCCAATGCCACAGCGACTCCAACCTTCACCTTCACCCCTGCGCCCACATCGACGTCTACCGCCACGCCGACGCCCACTGCCACGTCAGCGCCCACGATCACACCGCTCCCCACCTTCACGCCCGCCTGGACCCCGACGCGGACGCCGACCCTGGCCCCAGGAGCCACATACCCCCCTACCTCTACCCCTACGCCCACGGCGACGCCCACGCCGCCGCCGACGCTGACAGAGACTGCGATGCCGTTGTCGGGCCAGACTGCCCTCCCGAACGATGCGATCGCTACGACTCCGACGCTTCTGTCGGCGGCGCCGACTGTGATCACCTTCAGCGCCCCGCCGACGGCTGCCCCCCTTGCGCCCACGCCGCTTGCGCCGACCTCCTCATCGTCAACTGTAGCCGTGCCGGCGGCAGCCGAAAGCGGCGCTCCTCTGGCGCCGCCGCCCGTTGCCGTTGCCCGCAACCAGCCAGCGCGTCCGCTCGCGCCCACGGCGACGCCCTTCCCGCTCCTGGTGACCACGCGATCGTCCGACGCCATGCTCTACGTGGCCGGCGGCTTCTTCTTCGGCGCGCTGCTGTTGGGCGCCGCCTCCCTGGGCATCTGGCGCGCCTTCCGCTAAAGGAAGCGCAATCCAGGATCAGGCTGACCACGGCCGCCACACCTCGATCCAGAGCCGCTCCTGTAGCCGATCTCGCATCCATAAGTCGTTGATCTCCAGCGCGTTCAGCAAGCGCGAGAGCGTGGTCGGGATGAACGTGACGCGACGCAGGCGCAGGCTGGGGATCGGTGGCTCCAATCGTTGCAGCGGGCCGATCAGGATCTGGTAATACCAGTCCCCTGCGCGTGGATGTTCCGGCTCCTCGGGCAGCAGATCGCGTCGCGTGACCACGCGATAACCTGTGACGGGAGCGTAGTAGCGGATCGCCCACGCTTCTGGGCCGAACGCGCCCGTTTGATAGAAAGCCAGGTAATCGGCGCCCACCAGGCGCGGCGCCCGCGCCAGAGGGATGCGATACCATCCTTGCTCGCGCGCCAGGCGCAGGTCGCGTGGGGCGTTCATGACGGCGACCAGCACTCGCGCGTCCTCCTCGTCGGGCGCTGGGCAGGCTCGATATGGCTCCGAGGCCTCCGCCACCCGCGCAGGCGCCGCGTCGAGACAGGGCGCCAGATCGGGGGCGTAGCGGATGAGGTCGGCGCGCAGGCGCAGCGCTGCCAGATCGCGCCCGCGCGCCTCGACCATCACATCGAAGGGGCGCATGCGCCCTGCCGACAGCCGCAACAAGGCGATGAACTCGAAGGGGTTCACAAAGTCGGCGTGTTGCGTCCATTGCGGCGGCCGCAGGCGCACCTCATTCCCCCATTTCACCTGATAAAGCTCGGTGCGCGGCGAGGCGAAGTGGATCTTCGGGCGCACGGCGGCCGGCCAGGTGCTCAAAGCCAGTTCGAGCGCTTCGGCCAGGCCGAGGCCTTCGGGGTTATGGTTCAGATGGTGAAGATAATCGAAGACGAGGGGGACGCCGGTGCGCTGATGCAGCCAGTATCCGTCCGTGAGCGCGAACAGGCTATCGTCGTGCTCGAGGGCCAATCGCCGACGTACCGCTTCCGGCAACGTCTCGTAGCGCAGCGCCCAGCGCGCCAGCGACGCTGCGCGATCGCCGTACAGCCCTCCGACATGGACGACGATCACTGCTTCTGGCCCGAGGCCCATGGCGTCCAGGAGGCGGGCCAGCCCGGCCAGATAGCCCGTCGCGCGATCGAGGACGGCCGCCTCCAGGCTGTCCAGGACGGCTGTGGCGCCAGCATGGAACGATAGCCGCACCCCCATCGCGTTGACGATCTCGCCTACCAGCGCCAACTCGGGCAGACAGTCGTCGATCTGGCGTGTGAAGTGGGGCAGATCCGGCCGCGCCAGGTCGGCGGCCATGCGGTACATGCGCAATTCGCAGCGTCGTAGATAAAAGAGGATGTCGCGCAGATAGGCCAGGCTGACGCTGAGGTGGGGTCCGTTCGGCCAGCGCCGATTGTCGTATGCTTTGAGGCCCGGTTGGCCCAACACGTTGACGGGGAAACCGATGCGCATGGGAACTTCCTCCAGGTGAGATGCTCCCATATTATTGGGCAACAATCACGGATTGCTCGCAGATCGGTTGTGCAACTGCCTATTACGTTGCAGCTGGTTGCCGTGTGTTGGGGTCCGCAGTACCATGGGGATAAAAAGATGAGATTCGCAGATGTGAGGTGCTTATGAGCGTATCCTGGGAAGTGATGGGGCGAAATCGCGTCCGACTGACCGCGCATGTGGACGAGCTGTTTTCCGCCTCGGCGCGACGATTCATCCAGACCATGTTGGCGACTCTGCTGGCCGCGTTGACAGTCGTGTGGCTAAAGTTGCCAGGCGAGAGCGATATCGTCTTTATGCCAGCACTGTCGGTTGCGATCGGCTGGACGGCGCTATGGTTGTGGTTATTCGACCGGTGGCCCAATGTGGCGCTGGTCCTTTGGGCCGCTGGGCTTGTGGCTGTCTTAGTTGTCTCGGCGTGGCTCCTGCGAATCCCTCTTCTGCTCATGGGGTTGTCCATGGTTCCAGTGGCAGCTGCGCTTTGGTATGGAGGTCTGGCAGCATTGATAGCTGAGTCACTTGTTGCATGTCTGCTATGGGTGCTCTTGGCAATGGGATGGGGTGAATGGATTCCTGCTCTTGTCATCTGGAGCATCTTGCCAGTGGGCGCAATCGGCGCGTCGATGAGCTGGTCAATACGCGGCGTGTTCATGGACATAACATCCTGGGCATGGGCGAGTTTTGAGCGCGCTCAGCAACAGATGGAGGAGGCGCGTACGCAGCGGCTAGAGTTGGTGCAAACTCAGGAAGATCTTCTTCGCGCCAATCGTGAGCTCTCCCGTTTGTCCGATCGGATCCGAGCCATGTATCAAGTAGCAGAGGAAGCGAGGCGCGCCAAGGAAGAATTCGTCGCGAACGTGAGCCACGAGCTGCGGACACCCTTGAACATGATCATTGGTTTCGCTGAGATCATTGCCCAGACGCCGCAAGTGTACGGCGCTGAGTTGCCATCAGCCCTGGTTGCAGACATCATGGCTATTCAGCGCAACAGTCAGCATCTGGCGCGACTTGTGGACGATGTGCTTGATCTAAGCCAGCTCGAGGCTGGGCGCATGGTCCTGACCAAAGAGTGGGTAAGGTTGCCTGAGCTGATCGAAGAGGCTGCTCTATCCGTTCGGCCGTTATATGCATTGAAGGGACTGTATCTGCACACTGAGGTCGCTGAGGATCTGCCGAGCGTTTTCTGTGATGGTACACGCATCCGCCAGGTGATCCTTAACCTCCTCAGCAATGCGGGGCGATTCACGGAGCGCGGCGGCGTGACCGTTCGCGTCTGGGACGAACGGGACGAGGTCACTGTAGCGGTGACCGATACGGGGCCAGGGATCGCTCCGGAGGATCAGGGCAAACTCTTTCAGCCTTTCCAGCAACTGGATGGATCGCTCAGGCGCAGACACGGTGGCAGCGGGTTGGGACTTACCATTAGTAAACGATTAGTGGAAATGCATGATGGCAAGATGTGGCTAGAGAGCCAGGTGGGGGTGGGCACGACTTTCTTTTTCAGCCTGCCTTTGTACATACAGCCGACCTCTATGGATACCGTGGGGAATGCCAGGCGTTGGTTCAACCCCTATCAACCCTACGAACAACGCCTGCGTCGATCTAAAGCTCCTGTGCCAAGGACGCCGCCGAGATATGTCGTCCTTGAGCATGGTGAATCACTCGTGCAGCGTCTGAGAGGCAACGCGCAGGGAGTGGAGTTGGTCGCCGTGACTAGCGTCGATGCGGCGCTGATGGAGTTGGAACGGTTACCTGCCCAGGCCCTGATCGTTAACGCGGCGTCCTTCGCTGATGACGCAGAGGAGCTGGATCGCTTGAAGCGCCTTCCTTATGACACACCTACGCTCACCTGCTGGGTCCCCACTGCCGAGGTCGCTGCACAGCGGTTGGGCGTCATATGTTACCTGGTCAAGCCGGTGAACCGCGAGGCGCTATTGGCGTCTTTGGACCTGGTAGACCCGCCGCCGAGTCGAGTGTTGATCGTTGATGATGAGGCGGAGGTTGTACGGCTCTTCTCGCGCATCCTTGCCTCATCTGGTCGGAGCTACCGCATCTTCCGAGCCAACGACGCTCGTCGCGCTCTCGATCTCATGCGCCAGCGACGGCCTGATGTAGTGTTACTGGATCTCATCCTGCCTGGCAAAGATGGCTTCCAGCTATTGCGTGAGAAAAATCAGGACCTGGAGATTCGGGACATTCCAGTTGTCGTCATCTCCTCAAGAGATCCGATGGGCGAGCCGATCGTTAGCGACCACATCACGATCGCGCGCGGAGAAGGGCTGTCGATACGTGACCTGTTGTCCTGTGTTGAGGCCATCAGTCAGGTTCTGGCCCCCGAAGGCCGATCTGCTGATCCAGGAGTTCAATAAGCTGGGCTCGTGTGAATGGCTTGTGGAGAAAAGAGCTGGCTCCTAGAAGCATTGCCAGCTCTTGCTGAGGCAATATGGTGCAGACGATAATGGGGATATCGGCCAGCCGTGGATGCTGTTGAAGTCTCCTCAGCCCCTCCCAGCCATCGATGAGTGGCATCATCACGTCCAGCAGGATCAGGGCGGGAGGGCAAACCTCGGCTAGCTGTAGTCCGTCTTGGAGCGTTTGCGCTATCATGAGGCGATAGCGCGTGTTGGTAAGGTGACGCTGCAGTAGCTGCAGCGTGTCTTCACTATCATCGATGGCCAGCACTGGGATATTGGCGATTGCGGGGACAGTCAATGCAGCGTCGAACCCCCGAGCATCGGCTGATAAGTGTAGATGGCATCCCGAGATCTGGGCGATCTGTTGTGCCAGCATGAGGTTAATCGCCTCGCCTTCGACTGGGGGGCTAGGGATGATTGGATAGCGATCGCACCGCAGTCGCACCTGAACATCCCAGCCAACTGGAAGTGCTGTCAACTCCACCGTCCCACCACGCGCATGGGGGATTACCACTGTTCCTAGGCTGATGAGGATCTGGCGTAGCGCCACAGGGGCTATACTGATCTCCGGAAGCTCATCGTGCAAGACGGTAGTGAGCCTTGTATGGTAAAGGTTGGCGAGTTTCTGCAGGATAGAGATGATGGCAGTGAGCACGACGTTGGGGACAGTGGTCAGATCCCCTCCGGCGCGTTGCAGGCGTCCCAGCTCCTGTCGGAGCGCGTCAGTCTGAACACCCGTCGTGGTCTGCCCATTCCGGCCAGTGGCAACGGACGACATATCGCCAAGCCCGAACTGGCGCCACAGCCGCGCGGCCAAGGCTTCTTGGGCAGCATTCTGCCATCGGCGTAGATGGCGAGACGTGATACCGAGCTGGTCAGCCACCTCATCAGCAGTGAGCTGCTCCACATAGCGATAGAAAAGCGTCTCGTAGATTTGCCAGGCAGGGCTTTGTGGTGGCTCGTCGGCTGGGGGTTTAAGCTGCTGGATAGCGTCGATGAGGATCTGCTGCAAGGCGATAGCGGTGTCAACACGATCGGCTACGCCGAATAACGTGGCCAGTGGGTTGTGTCTCAGCCGTTCTGGGTTGTAAAGGTGATTGAGGGCTTCGCGCAGGCAGGCCAGGAACTCCCCGCTCTGAACCATGTCCGCTTCCTTGTCCGCTTTGTGTCCGCAATCGATAATCAAACATGTTCATGAACACTTCGCTCTTTGATATTATAGGATATGGTAGAGGCTGGGCGCAAGCCGTAGTGACTCGGTTTCAAAGTGTGTTGGTAGCTTGTGTTCCCGCTACGTGTGACCTCTCGAAGAACAGGGGTAGGCAGCATGTAATGCACCGTGTCTGCCGAACCCACTACCGACAAAAGGTGAAACCGAGTCGTCGTAGTTCTCCCGTTATGTGTTAGGCTTCGCGTCCTTACGTCGCCCCCTGTTGCGTTGCATCTTCCAAGTCATTTATGCAGAGAGCACCCTGTCTCCGTGGTAATTATCCTTTACCGGTACCCAAGCAGGGGGCTATTCGACGTCACATCTCCTCTTCTCGTTTAAATAAATTATAAAAGGAGGGTTCTGATGGCGGAGCGTACAGTTCTGAACAGACGAGAGTTCTTGCGGGCGGCGTCGCTGCTGTCGGCGGGAGCGCTATTGGCGGCCTGTGCGCCGGCGCCCAGCGGTGGCGTACAGCCAGCCGCAGGAGGCGAGCCCCAACCCGAGAGCGCTGGTGAGGCCCCCATCACCGTGCGCCTGTGGGTGGCGTGGGGCAACATGAACAAGCTGTTCCAGGATGAGGTGTGGTATGGGCTGCCCGAGTACGAGGAGATCTGTGGCAACATCAGGATCGAGTATAAGGGCAACACCGGCGATGAGCCCGTTTTGACTGCCATTGCGGCGGGCGATCCCCCTGAAGCGGCCTCGAATATCAGCTACGCGCAGTTGGCCATCAAAGATGTCTTCCTGGACTGCCAGCCTCTGGTGGATGCCAGCAAGTACGTGCATGAGGAGGATTTCATTCCGGCTATCTGGAACTTCTGCAAATTCTGGACCTTCAATGGATTGCTGGGCGTCCCGGCATTCGAGAGCTTTCTGGATTATGGACTGAACTACAACGCCGAGCTGGTCCAGAAGGCCGGCCTGGACCCAGACAATCCACCGCAAACGTTCAGTGAGGCGCTGGAATGGCACAAGGTGCTGACGATCAAGGATGCGGCGGGCAATCTGCAGCAGTTCGGCTTGGATCCCTACGATGCCATGGGTGGCGACCCAGATGGCATGGAGGTGGCGTGCAATCACAAGTACTGGGACGACGAGACAGGCAAGTTTGACTTCACGAACGAGCTTTTTGTGGAATACTTCGACATCACCAGGAAGTTCTACGACGTGATGGGCCCGGATCAGATCGCTGGCCTGCGCCAGGCGGAGGGGATGGGCGGCTGGGGTGGCGCCTACAACGCTGAGGCCCAGGCCATGATCATCGAGGGGTACTGGCATCCGGGCGAGACCACGGTCCAGGCTCCGGAAGTAGCGAAGAAGAACCGCGCGTCGTGGACGCTGGTGTTGGATAGCCTGCGTGGGCACAAGATTCAGGTAGCTGGCGGGCACACATTCGCTATCTTCAAGAAGTCCAAGCATCCAACAGAAGCCTTCAAACTGGTCGAATTCTTCTTGACTGACGCAGCTCTCGATATCCTGTTCAGGGAAGTGGGCTGGATCGTCGGCAAGAAGGCTTGGGTGGAGAAGATCGATCCGTCAACGTATCCTGGGCTCGACTTCTATTTCCGCAGCGCCGAGGAAGCCACAGACTGGTACCAGTTGCGTCGCTGCCCGCTGCATGGTTTCCTCTGGGATCAGCTCGGCGAGGTGCGAGAGATGATATATCGAGACGTGATCTCCCCGCGCGAGGCTGCGCAAGAGATGCAGAAGCGGGCCGAGACGGAGTGGAAGAACCAGGGCCTGCCCGTTACCTGATCCTGAGCGCGGCTTTCGGGCACACCTCTTACCTCAGACCATAGGATAGACAGGTGCCTGACGCCTCCTGGTGTCAGGCACCGTCCACATTTAGGAGGGGATCATCGATGACAGTCATGACGTGGAAGGCGTTCAAGCTGACGCGAAGAGAGCGTCGCAATCTGATCACTGGGCTATTGTTCGTTTCACCGTGGTTGATCGGGTTCCTATTGTGGACGTTGTACCCGCTGGCTTCCTCGATTTTCTACAGCTTTACCCGTTACGACTTTATCACGGAGATGAAGTGGATCGGCTTCGGCAATTATCGGGAGATCTTCTTCGACGATCCCCGTTTTTGGACGGTGATTTACAATACGATGTACTATGTGGGCCTCAGCGTGCCGCTGGGCGTTGCCTCTGCCTTTCTCATTGCGAACCTGCTGAACACTCAATTGGTGGGGCGATCGTTCTTTCGGGCGATCGTGTATGTGCCATCGATCTTGCCAGCGATCTGTTCGGCGATGGTATGGCTCTTCATTTACAACAATCAATATGGAGTCATCAACAATACACTGCGAGCGTTGGGACAGCCGATCATCCCGTTCCTGTCCAGCCCGATCTGGGCGAAGCCCAGCCTTATCGTGATTCATCTGTGGGCCCAAGGGACTGCGGTCGTGATCTTCTTGGCGGCGCTTCAGGATGTTCCAAGGTCGCTTTATGAGGCTGCCACCGTCGACGGAGCGAGGGCTTGGCATCGGTTCTGGCATATCACCTTGCCGCTGAGCAGTCCGATTATCCTGTACAACTTCGTCATGGGGTTCATCGGCGGCTTCCAGACGTTTCTCATGCCCTACCTGCTAACCGGTGGAGGTCCCATGGCGTCTACTGAGTTCTACGCCATGCATCTATGGCGTAACGCTTTTGAGCTGTTCCGTATGGGCAAGGCATGTGCTCTGGCTTGGATCCTGTTCATCGTGATCTCGGCATTTACCATCTTCCTGTTCAAGACCTCGGCGCGCTGGGTGTTCTACGGAGGTGAGTCATGACAACAGCAGCCTACTCCAGAGCTCGCTTTCGGGCGCTTAGGCGCAAGTGGACATTTCAACGGATCATCTTGGAGTTCTTGAAATACTTCGTGGTCATCACTCTCTCGGCCTCGTATGCATTCCCGTTGTACTGGATGGTGAGCTCCGCCCTCAAGGATGACCCGCAGGTATACCGAATTCCACCCGTGTTGGTACCCAATCCGGCTCACTGGGAAAACTTCATTGGCGCTTGGCAGGCAGATAACTTCACACTATATGCGTTCAACTCGGTGTTCCGTTACGCGCTCCCGAACACCCTGTTTACGATGATCTCCAGCGCCATCGTCGCCTATGGGTTCTCGCGCGTGCGCTGGCCAGGTCGCGATAAGGTGTTTTACCTTTGTATCGCCACCATGATGATCCCCTATACGGTCACCATGGTGCCCCTCTTCATTATCTTCAAAACACTGGGGTGGATAGGCTCCTACCGGCCGATGGTGGTGCCCGCGCTGTTCGGCAATGCCTTCTTTATTTTCCTGCTACGCCAGTTCTTCATGACCCTGCCAGAGGAGCTGTCAGACGCCGCGCGAGTGGATGGGGCCAGCGAACTGGGAATTCTCTATCGGATTGTGCTGCCTCTATCTCGTCCAGCGCTAGCCGTCGTAGCGTTGTTCCAGTTCATGGGCACATGGAACGACTATCTAGGCCCCTTGATTTACATCAATTCTTACAAGATGTTCCCGCTGGCCTTAGGCATTCAGAAGTTGCGCCAGATGTTGGCGCAAGTAGGCAATGCGCCGCTCGCCTACCCCTACTTGATGGCTGTGAGCACGATCGCGGCGGCGCCAATCATCGTCCTGTTCTTCTTCGCCCAGCGCACGTTTATTGAGGGGATCTCTTTGACCGGCCTGAAAGGATGATCCTCCACCCATCGATGCCATCTGCTGGTGGGCAAGGATGCAGAGATCACGAGTCCAGGGGGCGAGCGCGCCGCGCTGATTCACAAAGTGATCCCGATCAGATGGCCGACGCCGAAGGTGATCGCGCCGGTGGCCCACCCTACCAGCACCTGGCGCAGGCCGGAGAAGATCGGGTTGCGGCCGGTCATCAGGGTGATCGCCGCGCCGATCAGGAATAGCCCGATCGTGCTCAGCCCCGCGCTCGCCAGGATGCCAGCCGTGCCCGTGAAGAACAGGTAGGGCAGCACCGGGAAGAGCGCGCCGAAGGCGAAGAGCAGAAAGGAGGTGAGCGCCGCCTCCCATGCCGAGCCGCCCAACTCGGTCGGGTCGATCGCCAGTTCCTCGCGCGCCAGCGTGTCGAGCGCCGTCATCTCATCCGAGAGCAAACGCTCGGCAAGGTCCCGGGCAGCCTCAGGGCTTAACCCTTTGGCCTGATAGATCAGGGTCAGCTCTTCCTTCTCCTCCTCGGGGACCATGCTCAACTCCTGCTTCTCGATGTGCAATTGATGCGCGTACAGCTCGCGCGAGCTTTGCACCGACAGCCATTCCCCCAGCGCCATCGAGAGCGCGCCGGCCAGGAGGCCGGCCATGCCTGTGACCAGGATCACCTGCGAGGACACCGCCGCGCCTGCCACCCCCATGACCAGGCTGAAGACCGAGACCAGCCCGTCGTTGGCTCCCAGGACGCCCGCGCGCAGGGCGTTGCCTCCTGTCGCGCGGTGACGCCCCTCGAAGCGCGCCAGGGCGCTCCCTTCCAGGCCGCGCGTGTGGCGCGCCAGATGGCGAAAGACGCGCGCATGCGAACGCTCCTCGGCGGGCATGCCGATCGCTTCCGCCTCTGGCTGTCCCACATACTCAGCGCCCGCATCCTTCTCGATGTCAGCCAGCGTTGGCAGCACCGCCCCCGGACCCAGACGTTTGGCCAGCCAGCCCAGGATGCGCGTGCGCCAGCCCAGGGTGGCCGGCGGCACCGCCTGTCCCGCCTCGCGCAATTTCGCCTCCCAAATCGCCGCATGGCGCTCCTCGGTATCCGCCAGTTTCAAATAGACAGCCTTGAGGTCGGGGTGTGGTTCGGCCTCCGCCAGCTGAAGGTACAAGGCGCGCGCCTCGCGTTCGGCTTTGAGGTTCTCCAGATAGCGAGAGATATCCGCCTGCGTTGCCACAATCGTTTCCTCCTCCCTGTATCGCCAAGCTCCAGGCGATGATCGGAGATCATGTTCTGGTTGAACAACAGATTATACCTCAGCCAGGTACTGTTGCGCGAATTGCACTGCCATCGCTCCCTCGCCCACCGCGGAAGCGATGCGCTTGACCGAACCGTGACGCACGTCGCCAGCCGCGAAGATGCCAGGGATGCTGGTCTCCAGCCAGTAAGGAGGGCGCGCCAGTGGCCAGCCGGCTGGCGGACGCCTCCCCTTCATCAGATCGGGACCGCACAGGATGAAGCCGCGCTCGTCGCGCGCGATCGTTCCGGCCAGCCATTCTGTGTGAGGGACCGCGCCGATGAAGATGAAAAGGGCTGTCGCATCGACCGTCTCTGCGCTGCCGTTGGCGGCGTCGGCGATGGTGATCTGGCGTAGGGTGCCCTGGCCATGGGCGGCGACGACGCTGCACTGCAAGCGCACGTGTATCTGTGGCGCAGCCTCCAGCTCGCGGATCAGATAGTGGCTCATGCTGCCAGCGAGGGCCTCACCGCGCACGAGCATGGTCACCGAGCGCGCGTACTTCGCCAGATAGAGGGCCGCCTGGCCAGCCGAGTTGCCGCCGCCCACGATGAAGACATCCTGATCGGCGCACGCCAGCGCCTCCGTGATCGCCGCGCCGTAATACACCCCTGCCCCGGTCAAGGCATCGATCCCCGGCGCATCCAGCTTGCGATAGGCGACGCCGGCGGCGATGAGGATCGCGCGCGCGTTGACTTCGCTGCCATCGTTTAGCTGGATCAGACGATATCCGTCGCGCAGGGTGATCGCCGTCGCAGCGAGCGGCGCGACGATCTCTGCGCCGAAGCGGCGCGCCTGCGCCACCGCCCGCCGCGTCAAATCGCTGCCGCTCAGGCCGACCGGAAACCCCAGGTAGTTCTCGATCTGCGAGCTGGCGCCCGCCTGACCTCCTGGCGCCTCGCGCTCGATGAGCAGGGTCCGCAGCCCCTCCGACGCGCCATACACGGCCGCCGCCAGCCCGGCCGGCCCGCCGCCTATGATGGCCAGATCGTACAGGGGCAGGTCAGCGCGCATGTCCAGGCCGATCTTCTCCGCTATCTGTTGAAGCGTTGGTCGCACCAAGTAGCTGCCATCTGGGAAGAACAGGACAGGAAGCGCTGAGTCGGCGTCAAGAAGAGCCAGTAGACGCCGCGCCTCGCCATCCATCTCCGCATCGAGCCATTGATAGGGCGCCAGGTTACGCGCCAGAAACTCTTTGACCTGGTGCGTGTGCGGCGACCAACGTAACCCGATCAGGCGTATCCCCTCGAACAGAGGACGGGAATCGGCCAGCCAGTCTTCCAGTAAATCATCGAGCGCCGGATAGAGATACTCGTCCGCTGGCTCCCATGGCTTGCGCACAGGATAGTCGATCAACGCCTGGCTCATGGCCTGCGCGGCCGCTTCCGTATCGGTATAAAGAGTGAGCATGGCGCGCTTCGCATTGCCCAGGAACGGCGCGGCCGCAGCGAGCAGTTGATGGCCGCCCTGCAGGGAAAGCCGTAGATCGGCCACGAACAGCGCCAGGGGGCGCCCTTGCGCGTGGAGTTGACGCACGATTGCCAGCGCTCCGTCCGCGTCATTTGCTGTCATCACCGCGAAGTGCGGCGTGTAGCGTCGGCGCACGGCGCGCGCGAGGGTTTGCAACGTCTCTGTCTGATCATCTACCAACAAGATCACTGGCCGCTCCATCTCCTGTCCTCCTGATCCCTGATCATAAGTCTGACGCGATCTGCCTCAACCTTCAGTAGGGCGAGGCGCCACCTCCCGCTACACAAGTGCGCCGCTGGAAGCGCCGCGTGTCCGTATTATGCGCACAGATGCGTTGAGCGCAACCGCCCTGACGAAAATCGTTTGACAAGGGTGCGCCCCTATGGTAGGATAGCCCAACCCTCGTAAAAAGATGGGCGACCCTTTTGTCGGGATTTCGGTTCATGGCCGATGCAGACATTTCCATTGATGGGTCGCCTTTTCGTTTTGCCTCACATCTACGATCGAGGATATGACCTCATAGCGAGGAGGGCTGCATGGGAACATTGCTGGAAGTGAGGAACTTGCGCACCCAGTTCTTCACCCAGGATGGGGTGGTGCATGCCGTGAATGGCATCTCATACACCCTGAATGAAGGAGAGACGCTGGCCATCGTCGGCGAGAGCGGCTGCGGCAAGAGCGTGGGGGTGATGTCTCTGATCCGTCTGATCCCCCAACCTCCTGGCAAGATCGTGGATGGGGAAGTGTTGTTCGATGGGCGGGATCTGCTCAAGCTCGATGAGGATGATCTGCGCAGCGTGCGCGGCAATCGCATCGCCATGATCTTTCAGGATCCCATGACCTCCCTCAACCCGGTGTTGACGATCGGCCAGCAGGTGGGCGAGGCCCTGCAGCTCCACCTGGGCATGAGCAAGCAGCAAGCGCGGCAACGTTCGATCGAGTTGCTCGAGATGGTCGGCATCCCGGACGCCCGCAAGCGCATCGACGACTATCCCCACCAGTTCTCCGGCGGCATGCGTCAGCGTGTCATGATCGCCATGGGACTCTCCTGCAACCCCCAGATTCTGATCGCCGACGAACCGACCACCGCCCTCGATGTCACGATTCAGGCCCAGATCACCGACCTGGTCAAGCGCCTCAAGAACGAAGTGGGGATGGCCATCATCTGGATCACCCACGACCTGGGGGTCGTCGCCGGATTGGCGGAGCGCGTGATCGTCATGTACGCCGGATATATAATAGAAGAGGCAGGAGTCTACGACCTCTACGCCAACCCACGCCATCCGTATACGTTGGGGCTGCTGCGTTCGATCCCGCGCCTCGATGAGACGCAACGTCGCGCGAAGCTGCAGCCGATCGAGGGGCTGCCGCCGGACCTCATTGATCCCCCGAAAGGCTGTCCCTTCGCGCCGCGCTGTTCGTATCGGATCGACGACTGCTGGGAGAAGAACCCCCCGCTGGAGACGATCGAGCGCAACCATCGCGTGGCGTGCTGGCGTTGGACGGATGTCAAGAAGGGGGCATAACCGATGGCGGCGACTACACAGGTGAGAAGCCAGGAGCAGTTGATCCAGGTAGAAGGGCTGAAGATGCACTTCCCCATCACCCAGGGCATCATCTTGCAGCGCCAGGTGGGGAGCATCAAGGCCGTGGACGGGTTGGACTTCGATATCAGACGCGGCGAGACGTTGGGGCTGGTCGGCGAGTCGGGCTGCGGCAAATCGACCACGGGACGCGCGATCTTGCAGCTTTACCGTCCGACGGCGGGGCATGTTTACTTCGAGGGAGAGGACCTCACCCAGATGAAGGGGGAGCGCCTGCGCCGTCAGCGCCGGCGCATGCAGATGATCTTCCAGGACCCCTACGCCTCGCTCAATCCGCGCATGACGGTGGGCAACATCATCGGCGAGCCGTTGGAAGTGCACAATATCGCCAGCGGCAAAGAGCGGCGCGAGCGCGTACAGGAGCTGTTGCAGGTCGTTGGCCTCAATCCTTATTTTATCAACCGCTATCCGCATGAGTTCTCCGGCGGTCAGCGCCAGCGCATCGGCATCGCGCGCGCTCTGGCTGTCAAGCCCGACTTCATCGTCTGCGATGAGCCGATCTCGGCCCTGGACGTGTCGATCCAGGCTCAGATCATCAACCTGCTGGAGGAGCTTCAGGAGCAGTTCGGGCTGACCTATCTCTTCATCGCCCATGATCTGTCGGTGGTTCGTCACATCTCCGACCGCGTGGCGGTGATGTACCTGGGCAAGATCGTCGAGCTGACCGATCGCGACACCCTCTACGCCAACCCGCTGCATCCATACACGCAGGCCCTGCTCTCCGCGGTGCCGATCCCCGACCCCGTCATCGAGGCGAAGCGCCAGCGCATCATCCTGGAAGGAGACGTGCCCAGCCCGGCCAATCCTCCCAAAGGATGTAACTTCTGCACTCGCTGCCCGCGCGTGATGCCCATCTGTAAGGAGAATGAGCCGCCGTTCAAAGACGTCGGCAATGATCATCGTGTCGCCTGCTTTCTATACTGATGAGGTATCGGTCGTTATCTTGATTTCACTAAAGGAAGGAGGAGCGCATGTCCAACAAGAAGTGGGCCATTGTGGCCGCTGTGCTCGTGGTGACGAGCCTGCTGCTGACGGCCTGTCCTTCGGCGGCGCCTGAGGTCCAGGTAGTGAAGGAGACCGTCGTCGTCGAGAAGGAGGTCGTCAAGGAGGTGCAGGTCGAGGTCACTCCCACCCCGCTGCCCCCCGAGAAGAAGCTGCGCGTCAATCTTGGCACCTATCCTGACATCATCGATCCGCAGAAAAGCTCCTTCGTCAACGAGATCGCCCATCTCAAGCTGATCTACGAAGGGCTGACGCGTCTGGACAAGGACCTGCAGACGGTGCCGGCGGCGGCGGAGAAGTGGGAGTACAATGCGGATGCGACGGAGCTGACCTTCACGTTGCGTCCGGGCCTCAAGTACAGCGATGGGACGA
>FWPU01004560.1_pt1 | contig 32009 bp, 35 predicted proteins | sample 2228361 | NCBI WGS metagenome assembly FWPU01 (sample SAMEA103939777, study PRJEB20133) | metagenome
GGGGTTGGGCCTGGAAAAGTTGCAGAGCTATTCTTCCTCACCTCCGCCTAAAAAAGTCAAATATTTCTTGACTGGCGCGGCTTTGACTTTTGGTTTTCTACTCCTTCTTAGCGTGGTCGGCGAAAAGGGAATGGAGCAACTTTTCCAGCACTCAGGAATGGCTTCTTCGCCAACTCTTCTTTTAGTCAATATTAAAAATACGCAAAGGCTCTTCTTCTATCTAACTATATTTTTGCTCATCTTGCGCCTGGGGCAAGAATGGTCCTGGCCTAAATGGAGCACGGCGACCTTGGTAATCTTCGTCACTTTCGATCTCTTTGGCAATGTGGGTTTTTTTGGTAAAGAAAAAACTAAAGAATTTTTCCAAAAAACGCGCCTTATGGAAATAATCGCCGCGGACAATGGCTTTCATAGAACTTTTACTACCCCTAAGACTGCTTCTCTAGATGCTCCTCTTCTGCTTCCCGACCCTACGCCTCTAAAACTTTTACAAGAAAAACATTTCGCTTCTATGTTCTTAATCCCCAAAATTCCCCATGTTTGGGGAATCGAGGTCTTGCCGCTAAAGAGAGCTGATGATCTTTATAAAGCCTTTATAACATCTCCTTCTTTATCAGCTACCAATCTCCTGTATCTTTATGGGGTAAAATATGTGATTTCTACGGTGCCCATTGCCGATGAAAATTTTGAGCTAATTTACGCCATGATTCAGGGCTTGCCGGGAAAGAAGGAAGAGTTGCTGCTCAAAGAGACGATAAAACTCTACCGCTTACGTAATTACCTACCTCGGGCCTGGTTCGTGGAGAAGTATAAAGTTCTCTCGGCTAAAGAGATGATTCCTTTTCTGCTGAGCAAAGATTTTCATCCGGCGCAAGTGGTTATCTTGGAAGAAAATCCCCAATGGGCAGGAAGGCCCGCTTCTTCCAGGCCTTTCTGCCCGGTCTCTAAAAATCAAGTAACCTTAATTCAAGAGAAGAATAACCAGCTCAAGCTGCGGGTAAGCTGTGCTCGCGATTCTTTGCTAGTGCTTAGTGATACTTTCTATCCCGGATGGCAAGCCTATCTTCGTCCATTAGGGCCTGAAGGTAATTCTGCTGGTGGATATTCTCCTCTCAAAATTCTGCGGGCCAACTATAATTTTCGGGCACTGGCCTTGCGGGCTGGCGAATATGAAATTGTCTTCTCTTATGAACCCTGGAGTTTTAAAGTAGGCTTTTTTATAACCCTCTTGTTTGGCATAGCGATTATAATGTACTTCTTCTTTAAACCATCCGCGACCGCCCGGCCACCCGATTTACCTCCTCTAAAGTAGTAACCCCTTGTAAAACTTTCAGAAGACCATCCTCTCGCAAAGTTGCCATCTCCAGGGTCTCCCGGGCCGTCTGCCGGATTTGTTGGGTCGAAGCTTTCGCGCCAATTAATTCTTTTATCTGCTCGCTAATTTGTAATAGTTCAAAGATACCTACTCTGCCCCAATAGCCGCTCTGTTTGCAGCTCTTGCAGCCTTTCCCTTGGTAAAGGGCCATTTCAGTGATCGGCTCCGTAAAATACTTCTGATAAGCTTCTTTTAAATCTGGCTCGAATAAGGGATTAAAAGGTTTAATAGTTTTGCATTCCGGACAGATAACTCGCACCAAGCGCTGGGCTAAAACCCCAATCACGGCCGAAGAAATAAGATAAGGCTCCACGCCAATATCCATCAGCCGGGTAATAGCCTCTGACGCATCGTTGGTATGGAGAGTGCTGAAGACTAAATGACCGGTCAAGGCGGCTTGAATGGCTATCTCAGCGGTTTCCAAGTCTCGAATTTCCCCCACCATAATCACATCTGGGTCTTGCCTCAAAATAGAACGGAGCCCCGTTGCAAAGGTAATGCCTGCTTTAGGATTTACCTGAGTTTGCCGAATCAAATTTAAACGATATTCCACTGGATCCTCGATAGTTATTATATTTTTTTCCAGAGAATTAATCATGTTTAAAGAAGCATATAAAGTGGACGTTTTGCCACTCCCCGTGGGACCTGTAACTAAGATCATCCCATGAGAACTGGCAATTAATTGTTTATAGCTAGTCAGCATCACCGGGGTAAAACCTAATTCTTCTAACTTTCTCAAGGGCGTACTTTGGTCTAAAATTCGGAGAACCACATTTTCCCCATAAATAGTGGGGAAAGTGGACACTCTGATTTCAAAGCTCCGCTCTTCTATCTTTACGTTGAAGCTTCCATCCTGAGGCAACCTTGTTTCAGCTATATCCATTTCCGCTAAAATTTTAATAGAGGAAGTCAGGGGAGCATGAATCTGCTTGGCCAAAGTAGAAAATTCATATAGCAAGCCATCAATGCGAAAACGCACGCGCAGCATTTTCTCTTCTGGCTCTAAGTGAATGTCGCTAGCTCGGTCCCGAATGGCTTGCAACATGATAGCGTCAAATATGCGGGAGGCCGGCGCTTCCTCCATCGGCCCACCCCATATCTCCTTCGGGGCCAGATCATAAGTCTTGCGGTACTCAACTAACTGAACAGGAGTTTCTATCCCCCGACTCTTGACAAATTCTTCTAGGGTATCTTCCAGGGTCGTCGCCGTGAGGCCATAATATTGTTCAATAGCTCGCTTAATTTTTTCCTTAGTGCTCAAGGCAATCTCCACGTCACAGTTGGTCTTGGCCCGCACTTCATCCAAGGCATAAATATTCAAAGGATTGGCCGTGGCGACCGTTAGGGTATTACCAATTCTGAAGAGGGGTATTAAATGGTGACGGCGAACAATTTCCTCTGGAATAATTTTTATAACTTTCTCATCAATTTGATAAGTGTTCAAATCAATGAAAGGAAGGCTAAAATAATCAGCCATTTTCTGGAGGACCAATTCCTCGTCGGCTAACTTAAGACGAACGATTGCCTCTTCCAATCTTTCTCCAGTCCGCTTCTGTTCCTCCAAGACCAGCAGGAGCTGTTCTTTAGTTATTACACCTTGGGCTACGAAGAAATCACTTAAATTTCTCTTCTCTTCCCCCATCTTTATCCTCTCTTATAATTAACATTTTTCCATTTCTTATTTTTCGGCTCTTCGCCTAAGTGTACTGGCTTAGCCTTTTTCTATTTCTGGTTAATGTTTTTTCCTTCCTTTTTTGAGCAAGAGGAGACATGAATGAAAAAGTATCGACGGAGGCCGCAGATCTTCCAAGCTAATCCCTTGCCCTCCGGTGAGGCTAAACGAACTGGGATTTTACCTTAGCGTTTTTTCTGCTCTTTTCCCAACCTATTTATATGGCGGGTTACCTCCGCCGCTAATCCGGGATAATCTTTAGCCGCCAGCTGCAAGAAAGATCGATAATGATAAATAGCCTGCGGGATTTCCTTCAGTTCCTCTAAAATTATGCCCAGGTTATAATGGGCTTCTCCTCGCTCCGGATTTATCTGGAGGGCCTTTTGGTAATACTCCACTGCTCTTCTAAGTTCTCCTTCTTTGCGATAGAGCACTCCTAAATTAAGATAGCTTTCCGCATGGTGAGGATTAAGAAGCAGGAGCTTTTCAAACACTTCCTTAGCCTCACGATAGCGGTTCTGCAAAAGAAGAATGATCCCTAAATTATTCCAAGCCTTTTCATAATGGGCATTTATTTCGATCGCTTTCTGTAAAGTTTCTCGTGCTTGATCTAAATCGCCCATCTCTTGATAAATGAGCGCCAAATTATTGTAAGCTTCAAGGAAACGAGCGTCATGTTGCAAAGCCTTCTTATAAGCCTGCAATGCTTGGCCCAGATTTCTCTTTTGGTAATAATTTACTCCGGCATTAAAATTTTTAATTGCTTCCTGAGCGGCCTCAATCTCACCCGTTAATTTCTCGACCTTAATCTCTGAAGGAGGTTTCTCCTGGCCAGAGGCGGTTTTAAGCTTTTCTTCCTCTTCCATCTTTGCGCTTTCTCTTTGCTGCTCTTCTTCCTCTTTCTTAGCGAGCACTTTTTCTTTTTGGGGAAGAAGATCTTCGGGTTCGGGCTTCTCTTCTCCTCTTGGCTTAAGACTTGTTTTTTTCACCTCCATTTCTGGGCGGCGGCCAGGTTCGGTCATCGTTACCACCGTCAAAGGAAGAAGAGGACGATCTGGACTTCTGCCCTCTTTTTTGGGGCTGGAAATGGACGCGGGAACTTCTTCTTTTATTTTATTCGCCGCTATTTTATCCGAGCTCTTTTGGATGCCAGGGGAAGAATGATAAAAATGCTTGCTCCAGAAAGTAAGTACTCCCCCTCCCAGAAGAAGCAACAGCAGTAAAAGCCACCATCTCTTGGGCTTCTTTCCAAGAGATTGGCGTTCTTCCCTAATGCCTGGCGGCCAGGAGGTATTTTGATTTCCTGCCCAACGGATCTGTTGCGCCTTCTTAATAGCTTCCATGATCAGGCTCATTTAACTTCTGCTCCTTAGGACCAATTAATGATCTGGTTTTAAGACAGCTTTGTAGCTTACCTTCTCCTTAGCTAAATTAACTAAGTTCTTCCATTGAGGAAGAAAGGTACTACCCACAATCAATCCTCCTAATAAGCAAAAAAAGATTATCCAAAAGATATAAGGTCGGCGCTCTCCTAATTGGCCTTCTCTATCCCGGCCCATAAGGCTCCTTGCTCCTCTGCGCACCATTGCGCCATCAATGTGGTTTTTCTGCGCCACAAAGGCGGCCAACAGAGCCCGATCACAAAGGAGGTTGATCAACCGCGGCACTCCTTGAGAGAAACGATATATCTCGCGTAAACCCGACTTTGATAGCGCTATATCCCCGCGTGCCCCAGCGATGATCAGTCTTTGATAAATATATTTCTCCATTTCTTTATAAGAAAGGGGATAAAGTTGCAGGCGCATGGCCAGGCGTTGATTGAGCTGTTTTAACTCAGGCGAATTTAATTTGGCTGCTAGTTCTAATTGCCCTAGTAAAATGATCTGGATGATTTTCTCTTTTTCTGTCTCCAGATTAGAGAGTAAGCGAATCTGTTCTAATAAAGAGATAGATAGGTTTTGAGCTTCATCTATAATGAGCACAGCACTTTCCCCACGGCTGAGAAGAGTAAGCAAAAACTCGTTTAAAGAATCTATCATCTCCTTCCGGGTTAAATTCTGAAAGGGGAGTCCAAAATCTTTAAGGATGGAGGCCCACAATTCTTCTTCGGAGAGGAAAGGGTTAAAAAGGACGGCCGTCTTGATCTTCTCTCCCCCTAATCTTTCCAGAAGAACCCGGCAAATAGTGGTTTTGCCGGTGCCGATGTCGCCCGTTACTAACATAAACCCCATCTTCCGCTGGATGCCAAAAAGAAGAGATTCTATCGCCACCAAGTGGCTAGCTCCCAGATAGAAAAACTGCGGGTCGGGAGTTAAGGAAAAGGGATTTTCTTTTAGTCCAAAGAATTCCTGATACATGCTCGCGCTCACGGTCGTTTATTCTCTTCCGCCTTTTGTCCGGCTTGGATCGTGGGGGTAATCATGATGACTAGCTCGGAATTTCTGTTGCGCTCCGTTTTATAACGAAATAAGGCACCTAAAAGGGGTATTGATTGGAGACCTGGAACACCTATATAGACCTCTTCCTTCTTCTCTTGCATCAGGCCAGCAATAATGATTGTTTGGCCATCTTTTACGCGTACGGTCGTATCTGTCTCCCGCACGCTGAGTAGCGGAAAAGTGGTCTTCCCATCAGGCGTAACTTTTTCTCCTGTCTTCTCTGTGATGCTGGGATGGATATTCATGATGATTGTCCCATCCTCCGCAATTTGGGGAGTAACATCTAAAATAATGCCAATGTCAATGGTCATCGGTTGGATGATCTGAGTGACCGTAGTCTGGGTGGCGACTGCTCCGGTAATAAAGAAAACATCTTGATTACCCACCCGAATTATGGCTTTTTGGTTATTGAGGGTGGAAATGGTGGGACTGGAAAGAACCTTTACATCCCCTTGTTCCGCAATTGCCGAAATAATATCAGAGAGGATTACATCTACCCCTCCCGCCCCCAGGGCAAATACGCCTCCCAGGGGGTTTACTCGGAAAGAACCTCCCGGCGCAGCAACGGTAGCGGGTCCGGATTCCGAGAGGTAGCCTAAAGGCCCTCCGGGATAGCCAATGGTTCCGGTCTGATCGGTAAGTCCCCAAGCTAAATTAAGCGCTCGGGGAAGCCCCAAGATGACTTTCCAATTTATTCCCTCTCGGTGTTCATCTAAAAGAATTACTTCCATGATCTTCGCTTGAATGGTTACCTGCCTTTGGGAACTTCCCTCTATCTTTTCTAAAAAAGCAGCCACCCGGTTTAAATTGGCCGGATAATCCGTAACCCAGATAACTCCACTCGATCTATGCACAATTAATTTTTTCCCCTGACTGTCTACCCTGGTCCAAACACCTTTCCCGGCCTCCGGGGCTTCTTCTTTTTCTTCCGGGGCTCCAAAGATAATGGTTTCTAAACCTTTTTGGATCTCTCTCCACATGTCCACTTCATCGACACTGACTAAATCACTATAGCCGGTGCGTGAACTTCCCGGAGTAACTGGGGCTTGAACTCCGGGGACGGAGGCCGTCTGCAATCCCCCGCCGGTGCTGGCGTAGATTTCTCGTTTTCCGCTTCTTTTTGTGGCCATGTAATTTAAAGTAAAGAGGCGGGTCTCCATCTTTATTTTGTGCACCCGAATGAATCCATCCTCAAACTGAAAAGTCCATCCCAAAGGGGAAAGAACTGCTTCCAGAGCTTCAGCTAAGGTTACTCCTTTCAAGTCTATAGTTACTTTTCCTTTTAATTCCGGATCTATTACAATATTCTTCTCGCTTTCTTTGGAAAAAGCCAAAAGCACATCCTGGATATCAGCCTCCCGCGCACTTAGAGAAAATCTCTTTTCGGGAATCTTCTTTACATCTTCTTTTTGCGGGAGAATTAATTCTGGCAATGGTTGTCGTGGAGGAGTTTTAACCTCCGCCACCTCTTTCTCCCGCGGGGCTAACTTCATCCTCTCCTGGGGAGGTGAGGTAGCACAACCCCCGAGAACGAATATGGCACTTATAATTATTCCTAAAAAATTCTTACTCACTTCTCTTCTGCCCTTCATTTCTCCTCCACTAATAAAGGTACCGAACTTTGAGGTAAATAAATGGTTCTTCTTTTTGCCCCTCGGCCAAGAATTACCCGATCAGGTTTTATCTCCAAGACCTCTTCTTGGCCAATCATGGCGCCCTCCGTAACGAGTCTATCTTCGATAGCGGCCAGACGAAGCTGTTCGCTAATTAAAATAGCCTTTAGCTTTAGAGGCGGCAGGTGAGTCTCTGGTTCTGGGGCCACCTGGGCAGGCAACTCCACCACTGTTTTCCCTTGATTTGCTTTTCTTTTTTCTCCTTTTTTTTCTCTTTCTTCCGCCCCAGGCATTAGCGACTTAACCCCTGGTGGTAAACGGAAAGGATCTCTCTCTTTCTCTGGCTTAGAAGGGAGTTTCCTCACGGCAGATTGCCCATAAACTTCAGTCCCATCTCCATTACCCGGAACCATATCGGCTAAAATAAGACCAAGAATTACACTTAAGATGACCAGATATCTTTCCTTAACCATTCCCTCTACCCCTTAAATCGGTTGACCTTGATGAGCTTGCCTAGGGAACCCCTTATTCTTTATCGTATATTTGCACCCCTATTTCCAACGTAATTAATAAATAAGGATATTTATCTCCTTGCCGCTCCATCTTGAGATAATCCAAGGATATTAAAAAAGGTAGACGCTCCAGGTTTTTTAAAAAGCTTTCTAAGCTGTGATAAGTGGCCCACATGACCATTTGCACGGCCACTTTCTTGTACTCACCAGCTTTTCCTTTTTGCTCAACTTCCCCAGGCAATTTTGTCTCCTGCGGGGAAAGAGAAACTATTTTTATAGCCATTTGATTGCTATCCTGGGCCAACTGTTTTAAGAAAGAGCGCAATTCATTTCCTCGCAGAAGACGTTCTCGATAAACCTGCGTCTCCTTTTCCAGGCGGGTGATCTCGTGCTGCATGGTTTCCACGCCCTGGCGAAAGGCTAAGGCTTGATTAATTTTGGCATCGAGGGCAGCGATCTCGGTCTTGAGCTGCAAGATCTTCGTTTTTTGGGGCATATAATAGAAATGATCAAAAGCCCAAATCGCTACCGCCAGGATGGCCAAAAAGATCATTATTTTTTCCCGATTCCTTAAGACCATTTTCCCAACCTTTACTGCTTGCTCAGCCTTTCCATTTTCAAATCACTAACTATTTCAAATTGCATGGCTTGGACAGAATATTGTTTATTTTCTCCTGCGGTAATTAATTTTACATTGCGGCATAAAGAGGACTTCTCCAAACACTCCATCAGTTGGGCTATGGCTTTTAAACATTCGGCATTCTGGCCAAAAGCTAACCCTAAAATCTGCATTTCTGTCTCATGGGAACTGGCTCTACCGCCTTTTCCTCCAGTCAATCCTTTAGGCCCTATACTTAATTGTATTAAGGTCACATTCGCCGGAATAAGACGGCGCATCTCTGCTAAAACTTCCCGCTGCGTCAATGGACCAACTTGAGCAGAAGAGAGGAAAGATAAATTTTGTTTCATCTGCTTTTCTTTTTCTTTTAAAGAAGAAAGGGTGAGGGGAAGCCTTTCTAAATCCTGCAACTGTACACTCTTTTGTTCATATTCCTTTTGCACGCGCGCTAAATCTGCTCGCCCTTCCCAGATAAAAAAAGCCATAATTGCCGCAGTCAATGAAGAACCTAAAAGATAAGGATTTCTCCCCCGGCGGAGACGCGCAGCCCACGACTCCCTCTCCGGGAGAAAATTGACTCCCTTAATAAGGGGTAAAGCCACTCCCGCAGCTAAGGCCAATTGTGGCCCCAATTCAGCTAAAGTCTGAGGATCGATCTTTTGCTGATCAAAGGGGAGAAACTGCCAAGGATTGAATCTTTCCACGGCCAAATGCAGTTCTTGACTTAGATAATAAGCCATATTCTTCATGTTGGCCCCTCCCCCACAAAGGAGAAGACGATTTACGTTTCTCCCCCCAATTTGCAGCCGGAAATATTCTAAAGATCGAGAAATCTCTCCTACCAACTTTTCCAGAACTGGCCGCATCAGAAAGGTTATCTTGGCTATACTAATATTTTCCCCAGGAATCTGGGCAAATGGTCCTTGAACTGGTACGCCAATTATTTGTTTTATTCTTTCGGCGCGGGTCAAGAGGAGCTGCGGTTTCTCTCCGGGGTTCAAACCATCGCGAATGGCCCTGGTGAAGTCTGCTCCCCCAGGAATAATCTCTCTACTAAATTGCAAAACTCCCTTTTGCCAAATGTATATCCCTGTTTTTTCGGCGCCCATATCCAGGATGGCCATATCTTCCTCAAAAGCTTTTTCTTGGCAAGTTAAAATTAAGTTCCAGAGAGCAAAGGGAGCGACATCCAGATGAACTGCCTTAAGGTCTGCCCCTTGGGCTAAAGTTAAAAAGCGCTCCAGAGTAATTTGCGGACAGGCCACGGCAATTAAATCTAACTGAGACGAGCCTTCTTCCTTCCTTTCCCCTAAGATATGAAAACGTACTTCCATGGCTTCTATGGGTTGAGGAATCTGCCCTTTTAACTCCCACCGGATAGCTTCGGCCAGCTCTTCTCTGGGCATGGACGGAAGGGAAAGCCGGCGGATATATGTCCCCGTTGCGGAACAAACTAATCTTACCTTTTGCGGCTTTATTCCTGCTTCACGGAAGATGGCCTTTAACACTTCTTTACCTAAACTCAGATCTTTTTCTCCTTCCAGCGGAATACTTTTGATGGCTAAGTCAGTGAGCAGAGGGCCCCGTTCAGTTAATTGGCATCTGACCAATTTGACTGCTTGGCTCCCCAGATCAACCCCTATAAAATTCTTGGCCATGGAACTTCCTTTTTATCTAATCCTCTTCATAACCTAATTTAAGAGGTAATTATTATCAACATGATGGCAAACCATCACCATTGGCATCTAAATTAAAAGCATACCCTTTTCCCGTAGGAGTGTAAAAAGTAATTGAGATATTTGTCCCATTAGAGACATCGTTATTCCATTCCATAACTACCGGGATAACCGCTGCCGGCATGATCATTTGCTGTCCACCTCCTGCATTAAAATCTCTTGCGGGCTGGCCATTTTGATAAATACCCCCAAATTTTTGGACTCCATCCATATCTATGCGCCTAAGATGCCTGGTGGGTAGACTCCGCGACCAAGAAGCAGCAAAGCCCGTAAAGATCACATTCTCCTGGCGCACATTCTGGATAAAGAATCGAGCTTGGCGGGTTCCTGTGGCCCAGCAGGGAGGAGGGGCAGCAGGGGCGAAGATAAGGCGCAAAAAAGTAGAAAAATTACTTAAGGAAACCACGCGCCGGATGGGAGAATTTAAAATCTCCCCCGTGGAGGTTAATGTATCCGTAGAACTATCATAATGGATGAGGAAACGGCCATTTCCCAGATCACGTTGGCAAACATTGGCGTTATTCAACCGCCCCAGATCGAGAGGCGTACGCCAACCTTGGTCAGCGCTATACCTAAGGCCGTATTCCACTCCCGACTGCGCCAGGGCCAGGGCCGGCAGAGAATGGAGAGGGAAAATTACGCTCTTATGTTTCATGGGCATTAAATAAGAAAGGACATAGATTAAAGTCGTCAAGAATAAAAGGGCCATAATCAAGAAAAGGAGAGAAATTCCTCGGGCATCCTTAAAAGATCTTCGACCCATAAAAACTATCTCTCCTGCCAATTAGCCAAGAAGTTTTTATACATAGAAGAATCAGGCAAGTTCCGCGGATAAACTTTAGTCTGCAAGGTCACCCTTTCGCCTCTGCTCCCTGAAAGGGTAAGGATGATCTTTACTTCTTGGCCGGCTACCTCCCGGCTCACCAAAAAATTGGCTACCTTTTCCGCCAGCGGACTCACTGCCGCCGGTGCCGTTTTTACTTTCTCCAAAATAGAACCATTCTGGCGATAAGTAATATTTTCATTGACTCCATCACCAGCCGTGGCATGCGTCCGCGTGAAAGAGAGGATCGAACTACTGCTGCCTGCTGCTGGAGCAGAAATACTCTGAGCATCACGTAAGTCACGGCCAATCTTCTCTAAGGCAATCCTGGCTTCGTCACTTAGGGCCTTTTGGTTGACGGTCAAGGAATACAATCGGACACTATCCACTAAAAAATAGATGGTCAATCCAGCAATAGTGGAAAGGATGACGATAACCATGATCACTTCTATTAAAGTAAATCCCAGGTCAGATCTCCTCTTCATCGCTAACCCTCTTAAGGAAAATTTGTAACCACCGCCCATATTTCATAAACCCTGTTCTCGGGATCTTGGACGCGCACTAAGATCCTCTTATATCCCATGTCTACGCCCGCAGGATTAAAAGAATTATCATTATCCACATTCACGAGGGCGATGGACCACTGCCAGCGGTAATCTGGTAATTCCGAAGGGGTATAAGGCGTAAGAGCTATGGGTTGCAGAGGAGGTTGGTCGTATGCGTACTGCAAAAATTCTTCCAGCTTCTGCTGGGCTAAATACATGGCTTTCGTGGCCATTTCGGGTGCGCCACTCCCTTTAATGCCGGCTATAAAAGGGACGACTATGGCCGGCAGTAAGATTCCAGCCAAGATGATAAGAATGATAATCTCCATCAGGGTAAAACCTTGGTAATCTTTTTTAGGTCTCAAGATATATTTACCTTGCCCGTATAAAGGAGAATGGTAATCGTTTTTGATTCTCCGTGGCCCATAACGGTTAAAGAACCCCCGCCCCCGCTAATCGGCTCCCCATAAGAGTTGAAAGTAATGGTCAAACTATTTCCGCATCTTACTCCTTCAGGAAGCTGGCCAGAGGGATCTAAAGCATGCGCAGGCTGAAATGAATAAGTGTTAGCGCCCGCATTGAAAATAATACTTTTGGCCACCCCCGTGGCCATAGAAAACTCTTGGGCATAACGAATATCAGAGGCCACCATAAATGCTGCTCCTTCCACGGCGGCCTTCGAGGATACACCCCAATCGAGGCGCGGAATAAAAGTTGCGGAAAGAATTCCCACGATAAGCATGACCACAATTATTTCTAAGAGCGTCATACCCGCTAAAGATTTAACCTGCTTATTGCAAAAAGCCAAAAATTCTCTCTCCTTTTCCTCTCAACGAAATAGAGAAGCCATATTCCACCAAGGCAAAAATACGGCTAAAGCCAAGAACAGCACTACCACCCCTAAGCCTAACGTTAACACCGGCTCGATTAAAGTGGACATTTTCTTGATCGAATTATCAATTTCTCGGTCGTAATATTCACTAATCCTCATGAGCATACCATCTAAGGTGCCAGAAGATTCTCCGATAGCCACCATCTGCAGAACCAAGGGTGTAAATCTCTTAGTTTCTTTCATGGCCAAGGCTAAGTTTTTACCACTTTTGATCTTGCCTCTTATCTCTTCAATTGCTTGCCCAATTTCGAAATTTTCCATGGTAGCAGCGGCAATTTCCAGGGTTTGTAAAATAGGAACCCCACTGCGATTGAGCATGACAAAAATGAAGGCGAAGCGAGAAAGAGCCACTTTCAAAAAGATCGGGCCTAAGAGGGGAAGACGAATCTTTAATCTATCCCAAAAGGCGCGGCCGTTAGTCGTTTTTAAATATTGGTTAAGGACCAATAATAAGCCCACTCCGGCAGCTAAAATTAAGTACCAATTGTTTTGAAAAAATTCATGACTATTGATTAAAAGGCGGGTGGGCCAGGGAAGGGGGGTCTTGAACTGGGCAAAAATCTGTGCAAATCTGGGAATAACAAAAACCATCAAGACCACAAAGGCTACCGCTAAAGCGAGGATAATAATTTTCGGATAGCGCGTCGCTTCTTTTATCTTCTGCTTCGTATTTAATTCCCGTTCGGCTATGCTAATAAATCTATCCAAGGCTTCCCCCAAAGTACCCGAGGTTTCTCCGGCGCGGACCATATTTACATAAACCAAGGGGAAAGCTTGAGGATGCCTGGCCATGGCTTCTGAAAGGGTACTTCCCCCTTCTACTTGCCGCTTTACTTTTTCTAATATGGCCTTGAACTTTCTGTTTTCGGTCTGCTCTATAATGCTCTCCAACCCGCTGAGCAGGGGCAAACCTGCTTTATAAAGAGTGGAAAGTTGTTGGGTAAAGAAAATAAGATCGGTAAGTTTTACTCTTTGGAATCTTGCCCAAATCTGTCCCAGATCTGAAGTACCCCCTCTTATTTCTTCTTGAAGCGCAATGGGGAAATAGCCTAATTGCCAAAGTCTTTCTCCAGCGGCTTCACGCGAAGGGGCTTCAATTATTCCCGTAAGGAGACGCCCCCATTTATCTCTAACCCGGTATTTAAAACTACCCATGCCTTATCCTTTAGCCGAGATATATTTCTTAATTCTATTAAGCAGATCATCGATGTCGAATGGTTTAGTAATATATTCATCAGCCCCAGTCTCTTTCCCCAGAAGGCGATCTTTATCCTGCGACCTAGCTGTTAACATAATAATTGGAATATGTTTATATTTATCATCAAATTTTAAAAAACGGCATACTTTGAACCCATCGATTTTGGGCAACATCAGATCCAAGATAATTAAATCAGGACTCTCTTTCCGAGCCAATTGCAAACCCTCTTCTCCATTGTAAGCCACCAGTACTTGATAACCTTCTAATTCTAAAGGGAAACGAACTGTTTCGACTAAATCTACTTCATCATCGATGATTAAAATTTTGGGCGAACTCATGATCTACTCTGCAAATCCTCCTGGGCTTTTTGATAAAGTTCCCGCACGGAGAGAGCATCTTCAGGGAAAGAAGCTATGCCAATCGCTACTTGGGGCGGAGACTGCCATTTAGCACTTAATTTCTCGGCAATATTTTTCTGGAGACGGTCGCGCACTATTTGCGCCCCTTCCTTATCCACTCCTAATAGGGCAGCTAAAATCTTTTCTCTTTCCCGCATTAAAATAATATCTGATTTGCGGCAGATACTCTCTTTAGCTATCTTCTCCAATTCTGGCAAAATAAAATCTTTCTCTTCTCCTCGAGAATCAATTATCTCGATCAGCAAAAGAGCCAAAGGAGCTTGGCTATCCCGAGCGCGCTGAAATTCTCTATCTAAGATATAGCGGAACTGCACGTCTCTCCTCTCTCCTCGGGAAATAGGAAGGGTAAAAATAAAAGTACTTCCTTTCCCCGGTTCACTCTGCACAAAGATCTTTCCTTTTAACGCTTCTACTAATCCCTTAGTAATAGCCAAACCTAACCCTGTTCCACCATAAGATCTTTGCAGCGAATTCTCCACCTGATAGAATTTGTCGAAAATTTTATCCACATGTTCAGCGGGAATTCCTATCCCCGTATCCTTTACGGCCAGAGCTACCATTTCTTCATCCGGACTAAGCAGCTCCGCGGAAATTATTATTTCCCCTTTTTCTGGTGTAAATTTTAAGGAATTGCTTATTAGGTTGCTTAAAATCTGTTCCACTTTCTCTTTATCTCCATAGACAGGAGGAAGTTCGGCCGGTAATTCTAATTTTAACTGGATTGATTTTTCCTCCGCTTGCGGCTTAAAAGAAAAATAGGTTAATTCCAATATACTGCGCAAATTTAGTTCTTCTAACTTCATCACCATCCTTCCCGACTCTATGCGCGAGAGATTAAGGAGATCATTTAAAATATTCATGAGCCGATTTATATTCCTCTCGGCCATAGCCAAGAATTTCTTTTGATTTTCATTAAGTTCGCCCATTTTCTCCATGAGCACCAATTGCACAGCATTTTTTATGGCCGTCAGAGGAGTACGTAACTCATGGGAGGCCACCGCTACGAATTCAGACTTAATTTGGTCTAATCTTTTTAATTCCGCAATCGATTCCTCCATTTGATTTATTAACCTACTCATATGGTTGAGACGTTGGCGCTCTTCCAAGGCCTTATCCAGCCGGACAATTATTTCTGGAAGATTAAAGGGCTTGCTCAAAAAATCGCTAGCCCCACGCCGGACTGCTTCCAAGGCTGCATCTATGGAGCCATGACCACTCATCACTACTGTAACTATTTCTGGGTGTTTCTTGGCCAATTCGTTTACTAACTGCAGGCCATCCATCTTCGGCATGCGCATATCAGTCAAGACCAAATCAAATTTAGAGTTGTCGATTTTTTGTAATGCTTCTTCTCCATCCTTGGCTAATTCCACTCGATAACCACCCATCTGGGTTAGGGCTTGATAAAGAAGTTGGCGAATATCTTTTTCATCATCAACTATGAGAATCCCCTTCTCCATTGTGGCCTTTTTCTCCCGAAGCAGTCAATTTATCCCTGCCTGATAACCAGGCATCGAGGGCGTCTTTTTTAAATCTCCAGCTCCCACCTACTTTTCGACCAGGAATCTCTCCTTTCTTAACTAAGCGGTAAAGAGTGCGCACATGGACACTCAAATACTCTGCTGCCTCTTTAGGCGTCATTACTTCTTTCATAAAAATTTCTCCTTATTCGCTCAAGCACTTGAACCTGAAATAAGACAATTACTAAATTTGCCTCAATTTGAATATCGTACTAAAAGTTTCCTTTTTATCTAAATATTTCCAAAAAATAAATAATTGATTTCATAATACCAATTTTTTACCAAAAAGTCAAAATAAATCTAATTTTGTTTTAAAAATTATTTTTTAACAAAATTTGCCTAATAAAATTACATATAATACTTTTTTTTAAAAAAATATTACCTTTTTTGAATTATTAATCATTTATTAATCTTTTTATTCCAAGATAAGATTAGTCGACCTCTTTAGCATATTTCCTTTCGCCATCGGTGAGAGTGAAAGAGGACAAAAAACTTTTTGCAAAAATTTAAATATTATTATTAACTATAGGGGAGACAATTTTTCTTGGAATGGATCAATTACTTTTATTAGCCATCAAAGTGGAATGTATTTTATCAAGGATACCATTGATAAAGGCCCCAGACTCCTCGCTGCTGAACTTTTTCGCTAACTCCACAGCCTCATTGAGAGCAACTTTAAAGGGAATATCTGGACACTTCCAGAGCTCAAAAGTGGCTAGACGCAGGATATTCCGATCAATGAAAGACATGCGTTTTAAGCTCCAATTTGCAGAAATATCCTCTATCAATTGATCTATTTGCGCCTGGTTCTGGCGAACTCCATGGACTAAACGTTGACAGAACTCGAGAACTTTTGGGGAAGGGGAAAAGTTTTCCCAATAGATACGCAACACATCATTAGGACTTCCATCACTTATATCTAATTGGTATAATACTTGGAGGGCGATCTCTCGTGCTTTCCTCCTCAAACCCATGGGCTACCCTATTGCACACTATCTTTTAATTTCTCGATAAAGATTAACCATCTCAATGGCCGCCAAAGCTGCGTCCCATCCCTTATTTCCGGCCTTAGTTCCTGCTCTCTCTATGGCCTGCTCTAAATTATCAGTGGTCAAAACCCCAAAACTAATGGGAATCTCACTTTCTAAACCGATCATAGCAATACCTTTCGAGACCTCAGCGGCAATATAATCGAAATGGGGTGTAGCCCCCCTAATGACCGCTCCCAAACAAATAAGAGCATCATATTTCTTCCCCAGGGCCAATCTACGTGTTACTTGAGGAATCTCAAAAGCACCGGGAACTTTTATGATCTCAATATCTTTTTCTTCAGCTCCATTTCTTAACAGAGCATCCAAAGCTCCAGCCAGAAGACGATCGCAAATAAAATCATTGAACCGGCTAACCACGATGCCAAACTTTATTCCCTGCGCATTTATCTTTCCTTCGGTCACCTTAAGCATTTATCCCCTCCCTCACTTTTAATCAATGGACAATAAATGACCCATTTTCTTCTTCTTTGTTTTGAGGTAAGACAAATTCCTCTTACTCGGTTTAATTTCAATGGGCACTCTCTCCACCACTTCCAATCCATAACCTTGCAAACCTACGATCTTTTTAGGATTGTTAGTCAATAAGCGAATCTTTTTGACACCCAAATCCCTTAAAATTTGCGCTCCCAGTCCATAGTCGCGCAAGTCGGCTTTAAATCCCAAAACTTCGTTTGCTTCCACCGTATCTTTACCTCGATCTTGCAGGGCATAGGCTTTCATTTTATTTATCAGCCCTATTCCCCGTCCTTCTTGATGCATGTATACTATTACTCCCTTGCCTTCCTTAGCCACCATCCGCATAGCAGTATGTAGTTGTTCGCCACAGTCGCAGCGTTGCGAACCAAAGACATCCCCCGTTAAACACTCCGAATGCACCCTTACTAATACTGGTTCCTCGCCCGCAATTTTACCTTTAACCAGGGCCAGATGTTGGAGGGTATCTACCTCATTTTCATAAGCAATAGCCGTAAACTCACCGCCATAAATGGTGGGCAAGGCAGTTACGGCAGCTCGGCGGACGAGGCATTCATTCTTCAGCCGGTATTTGATGAGGTCGGCAATGGTCACGATCTTAAGGTTGTGCTTTTTGGCGAAAATTTCTAAATCAGGCATGCGGGCCATGGTGCCGTCGTCATTCATTATTTCGCAGATTACTCCATAGGGTTTCAAACCCGCTAGACGAGCCAAGTCTACGGATCCTTCTGTCTGCCCTGACCTAACCAAAACCCCTCCCTTTTTGGCCTGCAGAGGAAAGACATGACCGGGGCGAACTAAATCCTCAGGTTTTGCTCCATCAGCAATAGCCGTGAGAATAGTCGTAGCGCGATCAGCAGCAGATATTCCTGTGGTTATTCCTTTTTTAGCTTCAATAGAAACTGTAAAGGCTGTTTTAAATGGAGAAGTATTGTCGGCCACCATCAAAGGTAAGTTTAACTCTCTTACTTTTTCTTCCGTCAAAGAAAGGCAGATTAACCCTCTCCCATATTTGGCCATGAAATTAATGGCCTGGGGAGTTACTTTTTCCGCTGCTAAACAAAGATCACCTTCATTTTCACGGTCTTCATCATCGACCAAAATGACCATTTTGCCTTTACGAATATCTGCCAAAGCTTCTTCGATAGTACTCACGGGCATAGTGATTCCCCCTTTATTTTATGAACCCATGTTCGGCCAAGAAAGCCTTATCAATTTTGGACTGACGGGGGGTAGTCACCTCTTTATGGTTTAAAAATTTTTCTACATATTTAGCTAATAAATCAACTTCTATATTAACTTGATCGCCCACTTTTTTTCGCCCTAAAGTAGTTTTCGCTGCCGTGTGGGGGATGACCACTACGGAAAAGTCTTCCGTGCCGCATTCCACCACGGTCAAGCTAATTCCATCCACAGCCACCGACCCTTTGGGAATAAGATACTTAGCTATCTCAGGGGAGGTGTGGAAGGAATACCGCCGAGAATTTCCTTCTGGAGTAAGGCCCACAATCTCTCCTGGGCCATCTACATGGCCAGCTACAAAATGTCCCCCGAAAGGGTCGGACATCTTTAAAGGCATCTCTAAATTTACTTCTTGCCCTTCCCTAATTTTCCCCAAGGTCGTACGCTGCTTAGTCTCTGGAGAAATATCAACCGTGAAATTTTGGCCAACCAATTCGACTACAGTCAAGCAAACTCCGTCGACGGCAATACTGTCCCCTACTTTCGTGGAGGTTAGATTGAGATTGGTAGAAATTTTTAAGGCCAGACCTTCGCCACGCCGCTCCACTGATACTATCCTTCCTATATCTTGAACTAATCCGGTAAACATCCTAAAAAATACCTTGCCTACCTCAGACTTAAGATTAATTATTATTTTATTATTTTACTACATCCTTGAACTCTCGGCAAAAATTATTCTTCTGGCCCGAGCTCGGCCTCCAAGAGCAGGTCTGGTCCCAATCGGCGAACTTTTAGATTTTTAACGGGGATGGCCTCGGCTATCTGGCGAATTCCTTCCCCCCCAACGATCCCAGGAGCTTTTGCTCCCCCAATTAATTTGGGAGCTATAAAAAAAAGAAGACGGTCGACTATCTTCGCTTTCAGGGCACTGGCATTTAAAGTAGGACCGCCTTCTAAGAGAATAGATAAAATTGCCCGCTTGGCTAATTCTTTCATGAGGGCTGAGAGATCTACTCTTCCTTGATCATCTTGAGGCATGGTTAATACTTCTATTCTGGCCTTCTTTAACTGCTCCATTTTGGAAGGGTAGGCTAATGCAGTACTAACTACAAGGGTAGGATATTGGGCAGCGGTTCGGACAATTTGCGAATTCAAAGGAAGGCGACATCTACTATCAATGATCAGGCGTAAGGGCTGATGGAGATTCTTTAAAGAAGATAACCGCGCCGTTAGGAGAGGGTCATCTTGGAGGACCGTCCCTATGCCCACCATTATAGCGTCCATACTCTGGCGCAATTTATGGACATATCTCCTCGCTTCCATGCTTGAAATATACCGGGCTTCACCGTAAGAGGTCGCTACTTTGCCATCAAGACTTGCTGCCGCTTTCATCACCATTAGGGGTCTGCCCTGGGTAATGTATTTTATGAACGGCGCATTAAGTCGGCGACATTCATCTTCCAGCAGGCCTACTTCTACTTTAACTCCATGGCGCCGCAACCGCGCGATGCCCCGACCAGAGACTAAAGGATTAGGATCTATCATTCCCGCCACTACTCTTTTGATCCCCGCTTTAAGAATGGCCTCGGTGCACGGCGGAGTTCGGCCAAAGTGGGCACATGGCTCCAAATTCAGATAGAGAGTAGCTTCCCGCGCCCTTTCCCCTGCTTCCTGCAGGGCTAATATTTCCGCATGGGCTTGGCCAGCTTTCTGATGATACCCCCGGCCAATAATCTCCCCCCTCTTGACAATTACCGCTCCCACCATGGGATTAGGATTGGTCAGACCGCGTCCTTTTTCGGCTAAGCGTAAGGCCAAGCGCATAAATTTTTTATCTTCCAGGCTCTTGCGCATAAGGAGGAAACCTTAGGGGTCAAACATTTATTGCTGCGGGGTTCCCTTGGCCTTCTGTCCCCTTTCTAAGAGTTCTTTAACTTCCTTCATAAATTCGTTCACGTCTTTAAAAGAACGGTAGACAGAGGCAAAACGCACATAAGCTACTTCATCCAGGGTTCTTAATTCTTCCATGATCTGTTCGCCAATCTCCCTACTGTGAACCTCTCTTTCTCCCCCTTCTTCTAAGCGCTGCTCAATCCGCTCCACGAGCTTTTCCAAAACTTCCACACTAATTGGCCGTTTTTCGCAAGCTTTATGCAAACCAGTAAGAATCTTCTCCCGATTAAATGGCTCCCGCCGCCCGTCCTTTTTTATTACCATAGGGAGAGTTTCTTCGACCCTTTCATAAGTAGTGAACCTTCGCCGACATTGGGCGCATTCTCGCCGCCGGCGGATCATATCTCCGTCTTTACTCAAGCGGGAGTCAATCACGCGATCATCCATGTGTTGGCAGAAGGGACACCGCATCTTCTTGCTCTTGGCCAAATAATTTCTTCTCTCTATGCATACCACAGGCCAATATTTACTGCAAGGGATCCATCGCCTGACCGTCGATCACTTTTGAAATCCACGGTTAACTCAGCCGGAAGGAACTACGCTTCCTGCGCACTTTGACTTTATTTCTAAGCTTATCCAAGAGGGAGAAATCTCTCTGTTTTCAGCAAAATTTTCCCGAAGCGAAGGTAGAATTTGCCCGCTAAGGGAAAAAATAAAATCCCCGATATTTTTTTAGCAATATTACGCTAAACATCCCCACGTAAGCGCCGGCCACGATATCGCTTAAAAAGTGGGCGGTGATGATCACACGGCTCACCGCTATTAAGATTGCTAAGAAGATGAAGAAAGGCCAGTATCTCCTCCAGAAGATCATCAAAACCATAGCTAAAGCAAAGGCGGTAGTGGCATGCCCGGAGGGGAAAGATAAGGCGGTAGATTTTATCTGAAAAAATTCAAACCCATAAGCTCCTTGAGCAAACAACATTTCTGGCCTATATCGGCCGGCTAAAAAGCGGAATATGTTGACGATTATTCCTGATCCAGCAATGGCGATGAAGAGAAAGAGCGCTCGCCGGGCGAGCAAAGTATTTTTATAAACATACCGAAATAGAAAAAAGGATAAAAGACCCCCCCCTAAATACCATGTAGATTGACCTAATTCAGTAACCACCCCGAAAAAAGACCTTACCCCCGGGTGCAGATGACGACAATAATTAGCTAAGGGAATATCAATATAAAAATAGCTAAAAACAATAAAGATTAAGCCGCAGACCAAAAGAATCGGCGTCCATAAAGAGGATTTATTCACCTTTCATTCCTTGGTAATTTTGACACCACACCAAATAGACCTTATTTACTTTCCCGCCGTTGAGCGTAAGCTCCAGGTTATGAACAGGGATGACTTGGGCACATTTAAACTTTTGGCCAATATCCACTTTTTCAAAATAAGTTTGCACAAATAAAAGATCATATCCGCAAGGATCTTTCTTTTGCCAAATATCGAACTGATCCCGCCGCTCATCGATTACAAAAATCTCATTTCCATAAGGCAGTGAATAATACATCACCCTGCTGCCCATTGTCCAATTGGTAACCGCCAAAGCTTTAGGCGATCGAGGGTTTTTTTTTAGCCACCGGTTAGCTTCTTGGCAAATATGATCCCACCCATAAATATCTTGGAAAGGAGATCGAAAATCAGGGAAACGGAAAAATTTTCCGGCTAATTCGGCATAAAGAAAAATAGTCAAAGCACAACTGAATCCTATGCAAATTTTTAGAATTTTTTTCTTCCTCTTGTTTTCTCCTTTTCCCAGATAATAAACCCCCAAGGGGATAAAAAGAATATAAAAAAGACAATTCCAATGAGGCAGAATCACATCAAAGAAAGAAAAGAAACTAAAGAAAATTAAACTGCTGGCGCCTAACAAAAAGGCCAGAAAAATCCGTTCATTGAGCGCTGACCAACTTTTGATAAAGCCATAGCAGGCCACTGCAAAAAGAAATGGGCTATAACTCAAGAATTGGCCCATGAGGGAAAAGAAAAAATTCTTCAGCATATGAGCCGAAAAAGAAGTTAGGTGCTGTCCTTGGTAGCGAAAAGAAATCCAGTCATTCTGCCCATTCCAAATAAGCACTGGAATAAGGCATAGACCAGCAATGAGGGTGGTTAAGAAGAGATTCCCAGAAAATAATAAAGCAAATCTTCTCCGCCTTAAGCAAAAAAGAAAAAAGGGTGGAAGAAACAAGATGGCAGTATACTTGGCTAAGCCAGCGGTTCCTAAAATAAGGCCCAAATATAAAAAATGCTTGCGCTGGCCATGGGCAGCAATTTTAAGCATAATTTCCAGAAATAAAAAGGCTAAGAAAAGTAGCAAAGTGTCAGGAAGAAGCATCAAGGCCAAAGCATTAAAAAGAAATGAACTATTCAAGGCCAAGACAGCGGCTAAGGATAGAGATGCAGATCTGGAGATATACCACAAAAACCGATAAGCCAAATAGGAAGTGGCAGCGAAGATGAGGATCGCGGGTAATCTGGCTAAAAACTCATTAGTGCCTAAGGTATAAAAGATTAGGGCGTGCACCCAGCCCACCAGCGGCGGATGGTCCACATAGCTGAGATCCAAAAATTTAGCGTATAGAACATAGTGGGCTTCATCCACTCCCAGGCCAAATAAAGGCGCCACGCCTAAACGTAAAGCGGAAAAAAAGGCGATGATTAAAGCCAAGAAAATCTTGGGTTTGGTCTGCCACGCCCCAGATAGGGAGGCTTTCCAGTTTTCCCCATTTAATTCTGGAAATAAAGAGGGCAAAAGTTTTTTTTGAAAAAAATAGATAGTGGTTTGTTTATTTGCTTGATTCAAATCTTCGCTAAATTATGTAAAAAATCTTTCAACCTGGATAAATCATCAGGGGAGACCTCAATAAATTTTAGGCCCGAGCGATATTCATTACCATCCTCCAAACAGAGATCTATCCAAACTACTTCCCCAATCACTTCCATGGCCGTCAGACTAGGATCGGCTAAGAAATATATTTTTACCCGCAATTGCTGCCCGATTTCCAGTTTTTCGGGCACATAAATCATTATCCCCCCCTCGCTAATATTGCCGGTCCGGGCTTGCTTCTTTTCTGGAGAGGGTATACGAAAGTATTCAATCGGCAGATCGATAGAAAAGCGCGGATACCTTCTTCGTTCAAAGTTCACTAAACCATAACGGGCCTTTTCTTGGACAGGCTTACCTTGATCATCCTTTTCTCCATTCTGTCCCATAAGCTCATCTCCCTGGCCACTTCCGTATAGGAATGCGGGCCTCTAAGAGCATCTCTTGCGCCAGGGGATCGGCATATCCACTGGCATAAATGATCTCTTTTATCCCGGCATTGATAATCATCTTTGTACATATAATGCAAGGCAGATTAGTACAGTAAAGAACAGCGCCATTAATGCGGATCCCATGGTAGGCCGCCTGAATAATGGCGTTTTGTTCCGCGTGTAATCCACGGCAAAGTTCATGCCGCTCACCAGAAGGTATTTGGTTTTTTTCGCGCAGACAGCCGATCTCTAAGCAATGGGCTAGGCCTGAAGGGGCGCCATTATAGCCAGTAGCCAATATCCTTTTTTCCATCACCAGAATAGCTCCTACTTGACGTCGCAGACAAGTTGATCTTTTGGCTACCAAACTGGTAATTTCCATAAAATAATCTTCCCAAGTAGGACGAGTTAGCATAAATTTTTTAGTAGGTAACCATCTTGGCCGCCAGGCGGGTTATTTTTCTTTTTTGAATTTTTGATCAAGAGAGTTTATTTTGGCTACTCTTCTTTGGTGGTGGCCACCCTGGAATTCGCTTTCCAGCCAGACGCGCAAAATTTCCTTGGCCAATCCTTTCCCGATTAGACGCCCGCCCAAGACTAAGAGGTTAGCATCGTTATGCTCTCTGCTTAAGCGGGCGGTATAGAGATCATGGCAAAGGGCTGCTCTTACGCCTGGAAAGCGATTGGCTACAATAGACATGCCAATTCCCGTGCCGCAAATTAAAATGCCGCGTTCAAACTCCTGGCGAGAAATTTTTTCCGCCACTGCCTGCCCTATATCTGGGTAATCCACCGGAGTTTCGTTGGGCACTCCCCAATCAGCTACCTCTATATTTCGAGCACGTAAAAGAGTTAAGAGATACTCTTTAAGTTCAAATCCGGCGTGATCACAGCCGATGATTAATCTCATTTTTAAGGCTCATACTTCTTAAAGACTAAGACCGCGTTTGTTCCGCCAAAGCCAAAGGAATTCGATAAGGCCACGCGGACCTCCGCCTGGCGGGCTACATTAGGTACATAATCTAAATCACAATCAGGATCAGGATTTTCGTAATTTATGGTGGGCGGAATTATTCCGTGATAAATGGTTAAAACAGTAAAGATTGTTTCAATTCCTCCAGCACCTCCCAAAAGATGACCGGTCATGGATTTGGTGGAGCTTATCGCTAACTTATAGGCATGTTCTTTAAAGACCGTCTTGATAGCCATGGTTTCATAGATGTCATTATAATAGGTAGAAGTCCCGTGGGCATTGATATAATCTACTTCCTCAGGTTGAATGCCGGCGCTCCTTAAAGCCATAGCCATACAGCGCGCTGCCCCCTCCCCATCTGGAGCCGGTGCCGTTATGTGGTAAGCATCACCATTAAGCCCATAACCTACAATTTCCGCATAAATCTTAGCCCCCCGATCCAAAGCATGCTGCAATTCCTCCAGGATAATGATTCCGCAGCCCTCCCCAATAACAAATCCATCTCGGTCTCGGTCGAAGGGGCGCGAGGCTTTTTCCGGTTCATGATTACGGGTGGAGAGAGCCTTCATAGCATTAAACCCGCTTACGGCCAGGGGGGTGATCGTAGCCTCTACCCCGCCAGTTATAATGACATCGGCATCTCCCCTCTGGATCATTCGCCAAGCATCACCTATATTATGATTGCCTGTAGCGCAGGCGGTAACTACTGATGTATTGGGCCCCTTGGCGCCAAAGCGCATCGAGATCATGCCCGGGGCCTCATTGACAATCAAAGAGGGAATAAAAAAGGGGGAGATTCGGCTCGGTCCTTTTTCCAAAAGCACTTTATGGAAAGCTTCGATAGTCGTCAATCCACCAAGTCCGGCTCCCACTACTACGCCTACCCGCTCAGCATTAGCCGGAGTTATTTTCAGCTGCGCATCTTCCATCGCCATAAGGGCAGAAGCCATGGCGTATTGGATAAAAATGTCCATGCGCTTCAATTCTTTTTTCTCAATGAAATTCTCAGGAACAAAATCCTTCACTTCAGCGGCAATTTGCGTCTCAAATCCCGTGGGATCAAACTTAGTAATCTTGGCTACACCTGATTTCCCCTGAATAAGGGCCGGCCAAGTTTTTTCCACACCAGTGCCTAAGGGTGAGACCATGCCTAAGCCTGTGACCACCACCCTGCGCTTTAGCATAAAACTCCTCCGCTAACCAAATCAGCCTGTGGCTTAAATAAAGCCCGTGCCATCCTCTCCTACCTCATTCCGCCTGCTTGTCCATTCTCCTCTCCAGCTATATCCGTTCATTTATATAATTGATCACATCTTGAACAGTTTGAATCTTCTCCGCATCTTCATCAGAAATTTCCAACCCGAATTCTTCTTCCATAGCCATGATTAACTCTACTAAGTCTAAGGAATCGGCGCCAAGATCATCCACGAAGGAAGCTTCCGGAGTTACTTCCTCTTCACTCACTCCTAACTGCTCGACGATGATCTCGATCACCCTGCGCTCCACTGATTTTTCCACTTTTCCACCTCCCTCTGAAATCTTTCTCCTCACATAAGATGATTTTTTTAACCTTTTTTGAAATTCTATGTCAAGAGAGAAAATATCATCGTCTATCAATTTTAATTTTCCTCTCGACCACACCCCAGGAGGAAGCAAAGAGGCGAAATTAAAATCAGAAGATACTCAGTGCCTCTATTAATGAGCCTCTTTCCCTTCCCCTTGAACTAACCATGGATTTTCAAAGTGATCGACAGTCAGGGAAAATATTTTCTTTTTACATATACATCCCTCCATTAACATTCAAAACCTGCCCGGTAATGTAGTCTGCAGCCGAACTGGCCAAAAAAAGGGCGGCTTGAGCTACATCTTCCGGTCGGCCCAGCCGCTCCATGGGTATCTGTTTGATTAAGAAGTCCCGCTCTTTCGCGGGAATTGCCTGGCTCATGGGGGTATCTATAAACCCTGGAGCAACCGCATTTACCTGGATATTGCGACTGGCATATTCCCGCGCTACAGATTTAGTAAAACCAATCAAACCCGCTTTAGAGGCGGCATAATTGGCCTGTCCAGCATTACCCATTTGTCCCGTAACCGAAGCAATATTTACTATCTTCCCGCCCTTCTGCTTGAGGAAAATGCGCAGGGCCGCTTTGGTTAAATGGAAGGCTCCCTTAAGATTGACGGCTAAAACTAAATCCCAGTCCTCTTCTTTCATTCTGAGCAAAACTTGGTCCCTCGTTATGCCGGCATTATTGATTAATATATCCAGTCGGCCAAATTTATTTAAAACTAGCTGCACCATCTCCTCGGCATCCCTTGCTTCAGCTACATTTCCCCCAATAGCTATCGCTTCCCCCGAAAGGGCGATAATCTCTTGGCATGTGGCCTCTGCCCCCGCAAGGTTAAGATCAGCTGCTCCCACCTTAGCACCTTCCTGAGCAAAAAGATGCGCAATAGCTTTGCCGATACCTTGAGCAGCGCCAGTGACCAAAGCCACTTTATCTCTTAATCTCATTTCTCTTACCTCTCAAGTGGTATTTAACAAAGCCCTTACTTTTTCCCAGCTTATCTTATCCTCCACGTTAGCGCAGGCCATCTCCCGGTTGATGCGGCGCAGCAAACCAGTCAGCACTTTGCCCGGGCCAACTTCTAAGACTATCTCTACCCCGGTCTGGAGTAATTTTTGCATGCATTCTTCCCAGCGTACAGGGTGATCTACTTGTTTGATTAAAAGCTCTTTAATGGCTTCTTTCCCGGGATAAAAATCTCCTTGCGCATTAGCTAAAACCGGAAAGAGCGGATCGGTAAACTCTATTTGGGCTAAAACTTCTTTTAATCGTTCTCCTGCAGGTTTCATCAAAGGACAATGAAAAGGGGCGCTTACTGGTAAAAGAATCGCCTTTTTTCCTGGTTTTTGGGTTACCATGGCTACAGCCCTCTCTACCGCCCCCTTATGGCCCGCAATTACAATCTGCCCTGGTGAATTGTAATTAGCTGGGGTAAGCACTTCACCCTGGGCTGCTTCGGCACACAGGGTTTCCACTTCCGCAGCCGACATATTCAAAATAGCGGCCATTGCTCCCTCACTCACCGGCACAGCCTCCTGCATAAATTTACCTCGCCAATGCACTAAGCGAACAGCCTCGGCAAAAGGTACAGCCCCGGCGGCCACTAAAGCGCCATATTCGCCCAAACTATGTCCGGCTCCCCCTATTGGCTTAAGGTCTGCTTCACTCTTCATTATTCGCCAAATAGCTACCGAAACAGTGAGCACAGCTGGTTGAGTAATGGCCGTAAGCTTTAGCTTATCCTCTGGGCCGTTAAAGCATAAGCTCGCTATATCAAATCCTAAAGCTTCTTCAGCTTCGGCAAAGGTTTCCCGGGCAATGGGAAAATGATCATAGAGATCTTGGCCCATGCCTACATACTGCGATCCTTGTCCTGGAAAGATAAGACCTATTTTCTTCATTTGCTGGCGTACTCTTTGATCAAGGCCTGGCCAATGACGTTCCTTTGAATTTGATTTGTTCCCTCATATATCTGTAAGATCTTGGCATCGCGCATCATCTTTTCTACTGGATAGTCGCGCATAAATCCGTAACCGCCAAAGATCTGCACGGCATCCACGGTTACCTTCATAGCCACGTCACTGGGAAAAAGTTTAGCCATAGCTGAATATTTGGATATGTCTTTAGGATTAGTATCCACCCATCGAGCTACCGCATAAACCAGAGCTCGAGCAGCTTCGATTTGCGTAGCCATATCCGCCAACATATGTTGCACTGCCTGAAAGGAAATGATCGGTTTTTCAAATTGATGGCGCTCGCGGGCATAGGCTACAGCTGCCTCGAAGGCTCCCTGCGCCAGCCCCACGGCTTGCGCGCCAATTCCCGGACGCGTCTTATCTAAAGTCCGCATGGCAACAATAAACCCCATCCCTTCCCGGCCAATGAGATTTTCTTTAGGAACTCGGCAGTCATCAAAAATGAGCTCGCGGGTGGCGGAACACCTAATCCCTAATTTTTTCTCTTTTTTGCCAAAGCTGAATCCAGGCGTCCCTTTTTCCACTAAAAAGGCGCTAGCCCCCCTGGGCCCTTTGCTTTTGTCTGTTAAGGCGATCACTGAATAGATTTCTGCTTCTCCTCCATTAGTAATCCATTGTTTCGTACCGTTGAGCACATAATAATCCCCATCTTTCTTGGCCGTAGTGCGAATACCCCCGGCATCGCTCCCAGCCCCTGCTTCCGTTAAGCCGAAGGCGGCCAGCTTTCTACCAGAAGCCACTCCCGGCAAATATTTCTTCTTCATCTCTTCACTCCCAAAAAGGAGAAATGGGTAAGCTCCCAGACCGGAAGCGGCAAAGGATACCGAGACTCCTATGCAGGCTCGGGATATCTCTTCGATAGCCAAACAATTTTCGAAAGCACCGAAGCCTAAACCTCCATATTCTTCGGGGATATATATGCCAAAAAGGCCGGCATCAGCCAAATATTTTAAAGGCCCCCACGGAAATTCTTCTTTTTCATCTAATTCAGCCCGCACGGGGATGACCTTTTCTTCCGCAATTTTCTGGGCTAATTCTTTAATAGCTTTTTGATCTTCATTTAAAAAATAATCCATCTTCTCTTGCCATCTCCTTTAATCAACTTTTTCTAAAAATAATCAAAAGCTACTTAAAGCGGCATGATTTCAAGCCCTTAGCCAACTTAAGCCACTTTCACCATCTAATAATCGCCGCCCCCCACGTAACACCCGTACCGAAGGAACAGAGCAAAATTAAATTACCAGGTTTCAATCTTCCAGTCCTTTGCACTTCATCGAGGGCAATAGGAATGGTAGCTGACGAAGTATTGCCATATTTATCGATATTTAAAAATACCTTCTCCATGGGAAAATCTATCAATTTAGCTGCCGCTTCCACAATGCGCGTGTTGGCTTGATGGGGAATCATTAAATCTATATCCTTACACGTTAAACCATTAAACTCTAAAGCCTCTAAAGAAACTTCGGCCAGAGCGCGGACGGCAACTTTGAAAAGGGGATTTCCAGCCATTTTGATATAATGCATTCGTTTATCCACTGTCTCGTGGGTAGAAGGGTTAGCCGAGCCACCTCCGGGAATATAAAGGAGTTCCCATAAGTGGCCATCAGAATGAAGGTGGGTGGAAAGTATACCTCGATCGCCCTCTTCCCCCACCAAGATAACCGCTCCTGCTCCATCTCCAAAGAGGACGCAGGTAGAGCGATCTGTCCAATCAGTTATCTTCGACATTATCTCGGCCCCTAACACCAGCACTTTGCGCCGCGGATTCTCCTTGATAAATTTATCTGCTATAGAAAGAGCGTGAATAAAACTGGTACATCCCGCCGAGACATCAAAGGCGGCGGCCTTTTTAGCGCCTATTTTGGCTTGGATAAAGCATCCCGTACAAGGGAAAAACATATCCGGGCTATTTGTACCTGTAATAATAAAGTCTAAATCTTCCGCGCGCAGGTTGGCCATCTCCAGGGCCTTTAAAGACGCTTGGGTGCCTAAATCAGAAGTAGCCAATTCTTTTTCCACAATCCGCCGCTCGTGGATCCCACAGCGAGAGACAATCCATTCGTTCGAAGTCTCCACTATCTTCTCCAAATCAAAGTTAGTTAAAATCTTAGGAGGCAGATAAGACCCTGTTGCAATTATGCGCGACTTAACCATTTCCTTCCCTCTTCCCCTCTCACTTAAACTTTTCTCTCCCCTAATTGCCCATATAACTCTTCTTTAACTTATGATTTTCTCTTTAATCTGTTCCCAAACCTTAGTTAAATTTTTCGCGCCAATTTTTTGCAATTCTTGGTTTTTATCCAAATTATTGGCCAAAAGCTTAGGTAAATTAATCTGGGCAAATTCATGCGCTAAGCGCACAGCATTCTTAATAGCCTTGGCTGAAGATCTTCCATGAGCAATAATAACCACTCCATCCACACCTAAAAGCGGAGCACCCCCATATTCGGAATAGTCCAATTTTTTCTTTATTTTATTAACCGCCTGGCAGGCAAAAAGATAGCCAATTTTGGCTAACCAGCTTAGTTTTAATTCTTCTTTTATCATGGCGCCTATGGCCTCGGCTAAACCCTCGCATATTTTTAAAGCCGCGTTCCCTACAAAACCATCACAAATAACTACATCAGCCCGGCCATTAAAAATATCTCTTCCCTCGACCGGGCCTATGTACCCTATCGCGCTTCTCTTCAAGATAGCATTAGTTTCCCTAATTAATTCATTTCCCTTGGACTCTTCCTCTCCATTGCTCAATAAGCCAACCTTAGGATTCTCTTTTTTGAGAATATATTTAGCATAGACTTCTCCCATAATGGCAAACTGAACAAGATGGAAAGGTTTGCAGTCTACATTTGCTCCTGCATCTAAAAGTAAAGTCCAGCCTTTCAAAGTAGGAAATATGGTGCCGATAGCCGGCCGGTCGAGGCCGCTCAACTTATCTAAAATAAAAACAGCCGCTGCCAAAACAGCTCCGGAGTTGCCCGCACTTACTACTGCCGCGGCCTCCCCCTTCTTTAATAAATCAAAAGCGACTTTTATAGATGAGTCTTTTTTCTTGCGGATGGCGGTGAGCGGAGACTCGTCCATACCCACAACTTCCGAAGCATGAACGAGAGTTAAAGGTAATTCTTTGCTTCCCGGAAAGCCTCCTACTAAGGGCTGAATCTTCTCCTGATCACCCACTAATATAACCGGAATACTATACTCTTGGGCAGCCAGAAGAGCGCCTTCCACAATATTCTGGGGGGCAAAATCTCCCCCCATGGCATCGACCGCTATTTTTAACGCTTTATCTTCCATCAAGTCACTTCCGTCTCCACAACGACTCGCCCCTTATAGCTTCCACAATGAGGGCAAACTCGGTGGGGAGCTTTAGGTTCACCGCATTGCTGACATATAGAAAAAGATGGTGTAGGCAAGCGATCATGGGTACGTCTTTTATCCCGCCTACACTTAGAATGCCTCCTTTTGGGATTAGGCATTTTTCTTCACCTCCTCTTTAGTGGACGCGGAAACTTTTCAAGGCTGCCCATCTGGGGTCCAAATCCTTTTCCGCGCATTGGCACACCTCTCTGTTTAAATTTTTGCCACATTTAGGGCATAAGCCTCGGCAATCTTCTTTACAAAGTACTTTGGGTGGCAGGGTCAACAAAACCTGATCCTGGAGCAAATTAGTCAAATCTATTTCTTCACCCTCATAAAACTCTGTGTCTAAGTCTTCCCGCGTTAGTTCGACTTCCTGGGCTGCGGCGCGGTCCGGTTTGGGGCGTAAAGTGGTGGTATACTCTGCCGTCATTTTCCTTTCAAAAGAATCTAAACACCTCGCACACGTCCATTTCACGGTCATTTCTAACCGACTACTCAAAATAACTATCCTTCCCGAACGCCGCAAATGTACATGTAATCCAATGGGGGCTACAAAGCAAAAGAATCTAAAGCTTTCATGAGCCAGGCGCTCTTCCAACCATTCTTCGCTTTCCCAATAAAGCGCTTTTTGCCCTTCTGGGCCAATATCTTCCAGACGAAATTTCAATTTATTTTTTGCCCTAATTTTAAAATGATAATTAAAACTTTAATATATAATGATTTTTTTGCTTGTCAAGAAAAAATATTCTCTTGCCCGCCTTACCTTTTCAAAAACAATTATGATTTTAAAAGATTAATTGCCAGAACTTTATAAAGAGGCCTCTTATTCAACCCAAGATTTGGACTCCAAAGT
>FWPU01004561.1_pt1 | contig 32004 bp, 26 predicted proteins | sample 2228361 | NCBI WGS metagenome assembly FWPU01 (sample SAMEA103939777, study PRJEB20133) | metagenome
GTTTGGAGATGTCGTTTGTGATCCTGTATTGGGGCTTTTGGGGACCGACCTATTACCTCACTCCTGTTTACTCTTCGGAGGAGGTGTTCATCGTGTTGGACGAGCCGAAGCCTCCGATGAGTCCGGCTTGGGTGAGTTTGTTGCGGTACAGTTGCGCGTGGGCGCATCGGAAAGACAATGGGGACGATGCTGCTCAAGCTATCACTTTCGGGGTATTCTTTCAAAGACCCGGCTTCGCTTATCCGGAGGATACAGGGACTTCTTGGTTAGCTAGCCCACCTTACTACTCCAGTTATACCTTCATGCTAAAAGCTCTTTTGGAGAGATGGAATGCTGGAATATGGACGGACGGGAATTGCGTAGATGTTTCCTGCTTCACCATGCTTGCTTTATGCAGTGTAGGGATGGATTTCTCAACACGACAATTGACAGGAACGGTAGACCCTACTACAGGCAATTTCTCCACCAACCCCGTATGCCCGATCGGGGGTGACCCAACTTTAGACCGGACATATTCTCAAACGGAATGGTGTTTCCATCAAGTTTGTGTGCTCACCAACGCTTTGCCTCCACCAAGTAATACTGGGATTTGGGATCCAACCGCGGCGCATAAGACGGACCTAAACGGTACAGGTTACCGTAATCCACCAGCCCATCACCCCAATCACTTGTGGCCAGAGTTTGATTATTGGCAGAAGCCAAGGGTGCGAGGAGCTTTGTTGGGACTAGTGAATACACCCCAACAAGTTCTTGCTGATCCTCAGTATCCAATCGCCCCGCCATTTTGGACATTAGGGACGTGGAAGTGTGGGGCCAGTACCGACGCTTGGTCACCATAACCTGGAGGTGAAAAAAGATGCGGGTAGCATCAGGGGTATTAGTCGTTGCCTGCATTATGGTAGGCATTCTGAGTTTTGGCTTGCTGAAAGGGCAAACAATGAGCGAAGAACGAGTGATGAAGCTGCTAAAAGACTTCGTCGCTCTGGAACCAAATGAGGTGACAGGGTTTGACACCGAAGGAGGAGTCGTTCGTAGTTGGGCAACGGGAAAAGGCGTTTTCCTCCTTCAGGGGCTATCGCGAAAAGGAGACGATGTTCGCGGCAAGGACCCTACAGAAATCCGGATACGAGCCTCCCTTGCATCCGACCGCAACATCGCCTATCAAGCAGCGATTTCCGAGACGACCTCACATTTGCTCTACCCAGACGGTGCGGGGATGCCACAGGGGTCATGGACAGGGCTTCCGATTGGCGAAAGGTCTTGGGCAACGGCTCCAAAGACCCGGAGGGTTTCTCCTGCGTCTAACTTGGTCGTCTGGGACGATCGACTGGCGATGAAGGTGCGCGTGGACTATCCTCCCGTTGACCCCAAGGCACGCAACCTCGTCTTCTACCCCATCGAGCAGTCCGACCTGGAACTGGGCGAGATGGCAGCCCGGCTCATTCTGGCAAAGGCGCACTATCTCCTGCTGGACGGTAACAACCTGCCATCCTGCGCGGTCGAGGTGAACGGCAGTGCGGTGTCGGGGCGCCAGACGCACGAGGGAGTGGTGCTGGTTCCGGTGAAGCCGGTGCTGGAGCGTCTGGGCGGCAGGGTGGAGGATCGGCTGGGGATGTTGCGCTGTGCATGGCAGGGCAAGGAGGTGACGTTGCCATTGGGTGCGCGGGTGGCGCTGGTCGGTTCATGGAAGGTGCAAGAGGTCCAGAAGGGGGCAAGGAAGCTGTCGGAAGCGGAGCAGGTCTCGCTTTCGTTGCCGGTGGTGTATGACGGCAGGCAAGCGTGGGTAGATGCGCGAGGACTGGCAACGGCTTTGGGTTTGCGGGCAGAGCAGAGGGGGAACACACTGGTTCTGGCAAAGCAGTAGCGCGCTACCAGAGGGCGAACCTCCCGGTGAGCCAAAGGGATCAGCAGATCGTTATGTCCTGTTATAAGGAGAAGACATCTCATGCAGGGAGAACACAGGGTTGGGAGGTATCCCACGAGAAAGCTCATGGCGCTCGTTGTGGTCATGACCTGTACTGGGTTGTCCTGCGCCCAGCAGCTGCCGCCGCCGGAGGCGTGGGAGACGCGGCAGGCTGGCGATTCCACCTTCTGGAGACAGGCACTCTAGAACTTCATGAACTGGTCTGAACTCCAGCCCGTTCCCGACCGCGAGCGTGTTGCCCGCATCGGACTGGACCTGCTCTACGATGCCAGCGAGATTCCCGGAATGCCTGCCATTCCCCATGCGAACACTGGGGCGTACGGCGGCGTACGACTGGACAGGGTCTGCGTGTTCACCCGGCACTATGAGACGTTAACCGAGTATCCCGTAACAGCCGGTACGGTATCTGCCCTCAAGCCCGCGCAGATGCTGACACTGCAGGTAGAGTTCTTCCCCACGGCGCAGGAAGCCGTTCAAAGTTTTCGTCGATGTGTGCTGGGCCCCCCGTCGACAGCACCAGACATCCGCTCACCGCGTCAGATGGACATCGGGTTGCCATCTGGTAGCCGTTTGGGCAAGACGTTCGCGGTGTGGCAACCTGTGCCCTCGGAAGCGCAGATACGGTTTGTGCTCGGCAGGGTGAAGGTCACGGTGTGGCTGGTGGGATACGTGCCGGTGTCGCTGGAGTTCGCAGAGGCGCTGGCATGGGGAACACTTCACCGTGTCCTGCAGTACCCTGAGCTTCTGCCGTCAGGGGCAGGGTATGCGTTGGAGAAAGGAGAAGCCCTGCTCGACGGCATCAAGGTGGCACCGCTTGCACGGCTCAAGGAGGCAATGTGCGAACTGCAGGTGGAGCGGCCTCGCCAGAGATGGTCGCGCGTGGTGAGAAACCTGTTAGCCAGGCAACCAGCAGAGCAACCGGTTTCCGGCGAGGTGTTGACCGACTGGCTCGTGAAAGTGACGTGGGGACAGCGCTGGGTGGAGCTGCGGGCTTTCAGCCGGGAGATGAAAACATGGGACGGTAGAGTGGTCAAGCTCTCGCGACCGACATTTCCTTACCGCGGCGACCTCGTCGCTCCGCTGGAGGAAGTAAAACAGGTGCTAGGCATACAGTAGAGTAGCCCGGTTCCCTGCCTACTCACTGAAAATCCATGTGCCGAAGTTCTCCGGCTCCAGAAAACCGCCCGCCACCTGCGACCAGCTGCTCCACTCGGTGTCGCCCACACGCCGCTGACGGCACAGGTTGGCGCATCGTTTCTCGCCAGGCTGGGGTTTGCCACCGATGGCGTTCCAGGGGATGGCGATTTCTGCCGTCCACTCCTTTTCTCCCACGAACACGACACTGCGCCAGCGGGCGTCGTACGCGACGTTATCTCCCCCGCTGTCGTCTGAGGCTCCATCCCACTGCACGCCTCGCGGATTCAGGATGAAGTGCCAGTACGGTATAGGGGCGTCGCTACGGCTGATGAATACCTCCACACAGTCGCCCTGCCAGACCTCATCATCTCGCCTGCTACCGGCAATCACCATCTGCTGGGGCGATGGTTCCTCGCACCGGAAGGCGATATACAGGTAGCGGTCATCCCAGGTCACCCATGCCTGCGTGCCGGCAACTGGCTTCATTTCGCCGCCAAAAGAGCGTACGAATGGCTCCGGCGGTTGCATCTGTTGCCACACGCGGTCGTCCAGCCTGCCATCGATGCGCGGTGATCGTTGTCCCCGCTTCAACCGGAAAACGGTCGCCTCGCGTCGGATCATTTTCTCACGCAGTTCGGATTGCTGGCGTTGCTGTGCCGATTCCAGCATCTCGCGGATGGAGAAGCCGAGCGGTTGACCGCGTTCCACTTTGGCTCGTACTGACTGCAGTGCTTCCGCCGCGCCCGGAGGTACGAAGTTATGCCACTCGGCGCCTTGCTGGGTGCCCCACCAGTCCATGCGCTCGCTGTAGCACCAGACGTACTCGTCGGTGGTGCGCAATGCATGGTAGGCGTTATGTTCCAGCCAGCGGGCACGCTCTTCGGGCGTCAGGTAGTGTCCGATGCGTCCCCAGGCATACTGGGTGGGAACCAGACCGCAGTACAGGTCAGGATAAAGCGCAAAGCCCGCCTGCACCTGAAGAGCGTAGTTGCGTCGGTTCTCCGGAGCGATGAGCGCAAGGGCACGTTGCTTCATCAGGTGGAAGGCACCCGGATACTGCTCGGGCTGGCGATAGTAGTATGCGCTCTCGTTGCCGTCGATGAGCACAATCTGGTCGTTCATGGCGTCCAGCATCCCGTTGAGGAAGGCGGGGAGCAAGCCGTAGCCGTGCCTCGACAGGCGCTCCATACGTTGCTGGGGGTCCGGGATGTCCACGATGTCGCCAAACAGGCTTCCCCAGAAGAAGGTCAGGATGCGTGCGTTGGGGAACTCGCTCTGGATCGCCTTCATGAAGCCCGCACCGCACTGGCGTACCCGCGCCCAGTACTCCGCGAAGGAGCGGTTTTTGGCGTCGGGCTGGTCGGGATAGTGCCACGGGTTGCCTCCGTACGGCTCAGGATCGAAGCAGACACCCACACATCCACCTGCTTTGGCTACACGAGCCAGCAAGCGCGTGTTCTGCTCCACACTGTGCCAGTGTTGCTCGTTGAACCAATCCCAGCCCTCTTCACAGGTGCCCCACATCAGCAGGAAGTTCTCGCGGAAGCGGTTGAACGGTGTGGCGCGCAGGTCGGCGATGTCGGCGTCGTACTCGTTCTCCGGCACAGGCGTCTTGCGGAACACATGTGCAGGGTATGCGCTCCAGCCGCCCTTTGTTCGGATGACCAGACCGTCGAAGAAGGGAGTTTTCTCCTCCATCTGGCGGATATTCGCGCGGACGAAGTCGGGGTAAGGAACGCCCCAACCGTACTGGATGAGCTTCTTCTGGGGACGTTCGAACTGGGCAAACGCCGTACCCGCACACAGCGTCAGCAGAGCCAGAGCGTACCACGCACTGTTTGCCATCTCCCTACACCTCCCGTGTGGTACTTTGCTCCGGCGTGAAGGTCTCCTGCTATGGGGGACGCGGAGGGGCGAACCAGACGGTTCGCCCCTTCACTTTTCAGAAGGTCAGCGAGCGGGATACCTGCAGGGGGAACTTCTGGGCGATGGCGATGTTGATGCCGAGAATCTCCCCGCCGATTGCCCAGCCGTTCTTCGAGCCGTAGCCCGCGCGAACCGCCAGACCGCCAGCCAGTCGCTTTTCGGCACCGAAGCGGAGCTCCCGTTTGCCAGTGGCGTTGGTGATGTCCACCCAATCTGCCACATACACCACGCCCAGCGCGTCCTCCATCGCTATCCCGGCATGTATTGCTCGCTTCAGGGGTTTGATGGTGGTAATCGTTGCGCCTGCCCCCTGCGTGGTATTGGGAGCGGTGAAGGGAAACTCGATGTTCGGCTCGACGAAGTTCTCCACCACCAGAGCGTAGGTGATCGGGTTCTGGCGGTCGGGCTTCCAGATGAGTCCGATGTCCACGCTGGTGCCTCTTTTGTCCAAGTAGTCCGCGCTTCCCAGCTCCACCGCCCGGCTACCGGCGTTTCCGCCAGACAGGTCGTTCTGGTCGGCAAAGTAGTGGGTGTAGAACACGCGCAGGAACCGCAGGCGTGCCCCGATTGCCAGCTCGCTCTGTTCGTCGCCGATGGGCAGGCGTGCCCCGAAGGTCACGTCGGGCAGGCTGAAGGCAACGACGCCGTAGATGTCGCCCTGCGCGCCGGTCAGGTCGTTGCTCTGCCCGCGTGCCCAACGACGCAACTGGTCGTTCGGGTAGAGCCTGAAGTCGCCCACCGCGCCTGCACTCACCGCCAGTCCGTTGAACACCAGCCCCACATCGCCGTTGAACACCGCCTGCACTTTCTCTTTCTCGCCGAAGGTGCGCACGATGCGGGCGGCGTCCGCCAGGTCCACCACGCCCTTTTGCCCCACCTTCACAGTATCGCTGATCTGGCGCAGGGTAGCCCCTTCGGTGTCCAGATTCAGGTTGCCCAATCCGAACTGCACTCCGCGCACGTAGGCAACCGCTGCGGGATTGAGATACATATCCGCTGAAGGATTGGTAATTCGCGCGATGCCTGCGCCTGCCATGCCGCGGCTCGGTGAGCCGAACACGGAAATCTCGTCGGCGACGGCAGATGTCGCTGCCAGCGCCAGCAAGCAGAATAGAGTCCAGAGTCTCATTTTCACTCCATGTCCTCCTAAAGTTCCAGAGTACCGGTGCCCAGACCAGTGGTCAGGATGATCCGGGTGCCGTCCGGCAAACCGGGCGAGCTGGTGGCGTTCGCCGTCAGCGTAACTGAAACCGTGTTGTCGCCGCCCTGCGTCAGGATTTGCGCCAGCGTGCCGAGGTCACCCGATTCGATGGTTGCTACCAGGCATTGCTCCTCGCCCGAGTTCTGCACAGTGACCGCATAGTTGTTTCCTGTAGTGCGAGTGAGAACCAGCGAACCAGCCACGGCGACGTTGAAACTGGCTGAAGCGAGGTTATCGGAGAAGGTCACATTGAGGCGAAAGTTGTGCAGGGTGATGGTATCGGGCAGTGTTTCGTCACCGGGCACTTCCACCCGCGCCGACTCGATCCGCTGGCAGATGATGAACTGGCGCACGCTGGTCACGGCAACGTCCGTACTGATGTTGCCGAAGGTTCCGGTGTAGCTGGCAGAGGCTTGCTTCGTCACCTCGCCGTTGCGCGAGAGGGGCAGTGCACCGATCGTCATCTGTACAGCGTCGCCGGCGCCCCGTCCCAGCGGGTTCGCAACCGGCAGGCGTCCCTCTTCTTTCAGCCCGGCGCCGCATCCCGCCAGCAACGGCACCACCAGCAGTAACAACCACATGCGTCTTGACATCGCTTTCACAGTACCTCCCCGTAGGAATATGGTGTCTGTACACCTTCTTCATTATGGTCAAATCTCCTGTTTTACTTCAGGTTTGTGGGCAGGGCGTGTCGTGGTGGAAAATCACCCATTGAATGGTGGATTTCCCACCACCGGGTGGTGTATAATACACATGCTATGTTCGCCAGAGCACTGACTCAACGTCTGAAAGATTTGCTGACAGCCATGCCTGCGGTGTTTCTGCGCGGGGCACGACAGGTGGGGAAAACCACCCTCGCGAAGCAGATGGTGCGGGACGGCATGCTCGACCACTACTTCAGCTTCGATGAGCCGGGCGTGCTTGCTTCAGCCACGGAGGACCCCGCCGGCTTCGTCCGCGCGTTACCGAGTCGCGCGGTTCTGGACGAGGTTCAGCGGGTGCCTGCTGTGATGCCGCTGATCAAAATGCGGATCGATGAGAGACGCGAAACCGGCGACCTCCTGCTGACCGGCTCTGCGGACCCGCTGGTACTGCCCCACCTTGCCGAATCGCTGGTAGGACGTATAGCGCCCGTTACGCTGATGCCGCTGTCGCAGGCAGAGATCGAGGGTGTGAACACCAACTGGCTGGAGGAGGCTTTGCGCGGGGAGGCGCCTTCCCACGCCGTCGTTCCTGCGGATGACCTGCTGGCGCGAATCGTGCGCGGGGGCTATCCGGAAGCGGTGCTGAGGACAGACCCTGTTCAGAGAGCCGATTGGCTCAGCGCGTACGTAGACACGTTGCTGGCACGTGACGTACGCCAGATAGCGGAGGTGGAACGGCTGATGGAGATGCCCCGTCTCCTGCAGTTGCTATCTGCTCACACCTGCCACCTGTTGAACGTAGCAGGGATTTCCCGTGAGTCAGGTATACCCCAGACCACTCTGCAACGCTATCTTGCCCTGCTGGAGGCACTCTTCCTGCTGTGGCGCGTCCCTGCGTGGTATACCAACATCGGCAAGCGTCTGCTGAAGACGCCCAAAGTCATGCTCAACGATACCGGGCTGGCATGCCATTTGCTCGGTATCGACGCGGAGCGGCTCGCGCGTGACCCCATTCTGCTGGGACAGCTGGTTGAGAACTTCGTTGGGCTAGAAATCCTTACTCAGATCGGTTTGACCGCTCGCCGTCTGCGTCTATACCACTTCCGCACCGAGCGCGGGGAAGAGGTGGATTTTGTGATCGAGGACGCTGACGGCACGCTGGTTGGGGTGGAGGTCAAAGCCAGCGCAACGGTCACCGCCGAGCACTTCAAAGGTCTCCGCCTGCTTCAGAGCGTAGCGGGTGACCGATTCCGTGCCGGTTTCGTATTGTACTGGGGCGAGCGAACGCTTCCCTTCGGAGAGGGACTGTGGGCTCAGCCTGTGTCCGCTCTGTGGTCACCGCGCAATTGACAAACGCCAGCAGAGCGGGCTATCATTCACAGAGGTAAAAACCGAAGTCAGGGAGGGACCACTTGCAGGAAGAACAGCCGAGACAGGGACCGACTTTTCGCGAACGGCTCTGGGTGATAGGGATTGCGCTGGCGGTGCTGACGGTGCTGGTGCCGGGCTATCTGGACCTGCGCCGTCGCTCGCTGAACGCCAGCTGCTTGAGCAATATGCGTGAGATGTCCAGTGCTCTGCGTGCCTACATGCTGGACTGGGATGAGACTCTACCCCTCGCCTATTACCGCGATAAGCAGAGAGGCGACAAACAGGTGTTCTGGACGATGCTCATCGGCGGTTACCTCGACCCCAAGCGGTTCTACTGTCCCGCCGACCCGAACAGGAACGCCCCGCCATACATCGACCCCGAATCCGACCAGAAGAGGCATGTGTCTTACGGCTTCTTTCTGGGCGCGTCGGGATTGCGACCGGGTCGCCTGCAGGCAAGCGGTTCGTTGCTGGCGGTGATTGCCGACAGCTCCGCAGATGGACTGAATACCCATCCCCTGCCGGAGATCTCTGCCGAGCAACAGCCGCTGTTTCTGGGGTTCGACACGCCGGACAATCGCGACGATAAGGATGCCCGCTTCGTTCAGCGGCTCGCCGTCTACTCGCGCGGAGGCAGGTGGGAGGACTACCGCAATCTGCGCACACGACACGGCAACACCATCAACATGCTCTTCGCGGATGGGCATGTGGGCGAAGTGCCTGCCAATGTCATCGTGGTGCAGAGGGACAGTGAGGGGAAGGTGCTATCTCCCTGGAGTTCACACCTGTCGCAGGCGGAGGTGTATTAGTTGCTGGTCGCGGGAATTGACGGCGGGGGCACCAAAACCGAAGGCGTAGTTCTGAACGAGGCGGGAGAGGTGGTCGCCCGCGCTCGCGGCGGCTCCACAAACCTGAACTTTGTCTCCGTGCAACAGTGTGAGCAGTCTGTGGCGCAGGTATGCCATCAGCTGGTTCAGCGCATCGACGGGGCGGAGGTTGTGCTGTTGTATTCGACCTTTCTCCCCGACCTGGCGCCGGTTCGCGCCGAGATTAAGAGGACGTTTCCCCATGCGCAGTGGCTTGGCGTTGCCGAACACCGGGCGGTGCTGTCAGCGGGCGGGGTGATGGAGGCATACGGTATTGGCGTGGTGGCAGGAACGGGGTCGTCTACCGTCGGCTGGCGCGGGGAGGAGCGTCATGTGTCCGTTGGCGGATGGGGGATGTTGTTGGGCGATGAGGGCAGTGCGACCGACATCGCCATTCAGGCGCTGCGGGCGGTGATGCGCGCGCTGGACGGACGTGGCGAGCCGACCGCTCTGCGAGAGGAGATGATGGATTACTTCGGGCTCCAGCGTGTGGTCGACATCGTACGCAAGGTGTACCGCGAGGAGATGCCCCGGCATGTGCTGGCGGGTTTTGCAGTCCGCGTCAGCAGGGCGGCACACGCAGGCGACAGGGTGGCACAGCGTATCCTGCAGGAGGCAGGCGTCACGCTGGGGAGCGATGTGCTGGTGGTGGCGCGGCGGCTGTTTGCGCCCGACGAAGCCTTTCCCGTCGTGCTGGGCGGCGGAGTTTTTCAGGCTGGCGATTGGGTGATCCAGCCCTTGCGCGAGCGAGTGCTGGCGGAGTTTCCCAGAGCGCAGATTATCGTGCCCAGCGCATCGCCCGCGGAGGGTCTGGCACGGCTGGCGCTGAGAGACCTGAAGGGCGAGACCGCTACTCGTAGCGCAACGCCTCGATAGGGTTCAGCCTCGAAGCGCGCCACGCCGGGTAAATCCCGAAGAAGATGCCCACTGCTGCCGAGAAAAGGAAGCCTGCTGTCGCCGCCCACAGAGGCAGGTGCGTGGTCAGCCCCTCGCCCCCGAACAGCTTTGCCTGCTGAGTTGCCCAGCCGATCAGCACGCTGGCGCCCCAGCCCAGCAGGATGCCGATGATCCCGCCCACCCCGGAGAGGGTCATCGACTCGATCAGGAACTGCAGGAGGATGTCGCGGTTGCGGGCACCCACTGCCTTGCGGATGCCGATTTCGCGGGTGCGCTCGGCGACGGTGACCAGCATGATGTTCATGATGCCAATGCCGCCGACCAGCAACGATAAGCCCGCAATCGCCCCCACGACCAGGCCGAAGATGCTCAGCACGCGCCCGATGGACGAGAGGAGACGCTCCTGACTGTCCACACGAAAGTAGGGCTGGTTGTCGTGGCGGCGCATCAGCAGTTGCCAGATTTCGTCCATCGCTTCGGTGGTGCGTTCGGGGTCGCGCGGCTGGGCGAAGATGACCGAAACGATATCGATGCCTACGAACCGCTTCTGCAGGGTGGTGATAGGCACAAAGACGCGCTTATCCCAGTCCTGTCCGAAGGTCTTGCCCTTTTCTGCCATCACTCCCACAACGGTCGCCGACACTCCTGCGATTTCGATGCTCTCGCCGATGGGGTCACGCTCTCCGAAAAGGCGACGATGCACCTCCTTGCCTATGACCACCACCTTTGCCCAGTTGTCCAGGTCGTCCTGTGTGATGAACCGCCCCTGCTCCACCTGCAGGTTATGCAGATAGAGGTATTCCGGCTGACACCCGTCGATGACCACGTCCAGCTCCTCGCCGCCGTAGCGAGCCTTCTGGTTACCCGCTTCCAGTTCCGCGCTGACCATCCTGACGCTGGGGCACTCCTGCAGGATGGCACGAGCGTCGTCCATGCGCAAGCCTTCGATCGTGCCGGGTGTTTCGCCTCGCTTGCGCAGGGAGGGGTCGTATACCACGATAATCAGGCTGGAACCGAGGCGCCGGAACTCCTCCACCACCTTCGCCCGCGCCCCTTCCACCAGCGCCACCATCAGGATGACCGCCGCCACGCCGATAATGACGCCCAGCATGGTCAGCAGAGAGCGCAACTTGTGCCTGCGCAGGTTCGCCAGCGCGGTGAAGAAGGAGTCGAGCAGGCTCATTCTCTCTCCTCCCGTTGCTCTTCGCTGGATGCGGATATGTTCATCTCAAACTGCTGGCGTTTCGGTCCTTTGAACGGCTGAGGACGCACCTTTTCGCCTTCCTTGAGCCCTTCCACAACCTCCACAAAGGCATCTCCACGCAGACCGATTTTCACGGTGCGGGTTTCGTTGCGGTCTACCGGCTTGCCGTTCACCATCTCGCGATGCACCACTGCTACCCTTGCGGTGCTGGCGTCGACGAACTCCAGCGCCTCTCTGGGAAGCCTCAGCACGTTCTGACGCCGCTCCACGATAATCCGGCATTTCGCGCTCATGCCCGGCTTCATGCGGGGGTCGGGTCGGGCGATCTCCACCTCCACGGGGAATTTGATGACCGCGCCACCCGGCGCACCCTGCTGAGCCACCAGGGAGGCAGGAGCCACCCGGCGCACCCTGCCCTCGAACACCTCGTCGCGCAGGGAGTCCAGGCGTATCTCCACCTTCTGCCCCACCTTCACCTTGCCGATATCCACCTCGTTCACCTGCAGTTTGATGCGCATACGCGAGAGGTCGGCAATCTGCACCAGCGGCATTCCCGAAGAAAATGTAGCGACGCCCGACGTGACCAGTTCGCCCGACTCGATGTAGCGCTGGGTAACCACGCCGCTCATCGGGGCACGGATAGTGGTATCCGCCAGCCGGGTGCGCGCCTCTTTCAGCGCGCTCTGCAACTGTTCCACCGCCGCCTGTGCCTGCTGAACTTCCTTCTGGCGCACGGGCATCTGCACCCGGTTTGCCTCCGCCAGCTTCAGCCGCAGACGCGCATCCTCCAGCGCCGCGCGCGCCGCTTCCACTTCTCGCTGACGCAGTTCGTCCCGTTTCGCCTGCGCGCGAGCCTGATCGAGCGCGGCTTTCGCCTGTCTCACCCGCGCCTCTGCGTCTGCTCGCTGGAGCCGTTGCTGTTCCTCCAGAGTCTGCAGTCGCTGTTCCGCCTGCTGGAGGCGCGCTTCCGCCGCGGTCAACTGCGTGGCGGCGATGTCCACCTCGCGCTGAGAGACAAAGCCCTTTGCGAGCAGTTGCCTCTGTCGTTCCAGCTGGCGTCTGGCGTCATCACGCTGGGCGCGCGCTTCGTTGACGGCAGACTGGGCGTCGATGCGCTGCTGAGGATGGGTCACGTTGAGCAGGAGGCTCAGGCTATCCACCGCCGATTGATAGCTGCTCTCCGCCTGCTCCAGCGCCGCCTGCGTCAGTTCGGGCTGGGTCTGCGCTTCGCGAAGCGCCTGCTGATAGCGGATTTCAGCAGTACGGACGGCGTTGCGTGCCTGTTCGATCTGCGCCGCGACATCCTCCGTCTGGTAGCCGCTGAGCAGTTTCGCCTGCTCGAGCCGGGCGAGCGCCGCGCGTAACTGTGCCTCCTGCTGGCGGAGGCTGGCTTCTACCTCCACCGGGTCGATCTGCGCGATGAGCTGCCCCTCGCGCACCACGTCGCCCGCCTCCACGTTCAGGCTGAGGATGCGTCCGGCAATCTTGCTTTTGACCTCCACCTTGCGCAGGGGTTCGAGCACACCTGACTCCGCGACGATAATCTCCACATCGCCGCGAGAGACCTCCACCAGCCGGGGCGGCGCGGGCGGTTTTCGCATCCATCGGTAGCCCATCCAGCCGCCAGCCCCAAGCAGAATCAGCAAGGGCAAACACCCGAACAGAAGCAGTTTCGCTCGACGTCGTAAAAAGGCTCTCACGTTGTCCTCCCTACCGAACTCTCGATGCAACCCTCATTAGAAGACCGATTCCAGCGGGCGAAGTTTCACTCACTCCGTTCGCGACTGCGCCATGCCACCAGATACCATATCCAGACAGCCATCACGCACTGCGCCGTCACCTGCGCGAAGGCAGCACCCAGCAAACCATACGCCGGTAGCCACCACCACAGGCACAGCGTCAGGCACAGCAGTCCCCCCGCCGCGACCGTTGCCACCCACACCGTGCGATGGCGAACCAGCAGGACGGCGTTGCCCCATGCCACCACCGACGCTGGCAGAAACGCCCACGCCAGCACGCGCAGAACCTCCGCTGACGGGGCGTAAGCCGACCCGTAGAGCAGACCAACCCACTGCTTCGCCCCCACACTCAGCACTACTGCCATCAGCAAGGCTATGCTCAGCATCCACCGCAACACGCGGCTGTCCAGAGCCGGGGCACTCTTCTGTTGTTGCGCCAGCGCGGGCACCATCGCCAGCGCCATGGACCCCGGCACCAGCATCCCCGCCCACAACAGCATGCTGACGCTGGCATACCAGCCCACACTCTGAGCGCCATAGCGCATCCCGATAGCAATGATATCCAGACGCATGATCAGTCCATGGCAGATGTCGCCTGCCGCCAGCGGCGCACCGATAGCCAGCAGACGCTTCCACGCCAGCCAGCGAACCCGTCCAGCGGGCAGTACCAGGCGACGCCTCAGGTAAAGCAGCCAGATGACCCCGGCGACGAGTACCCCCACCAGCGCGCCGGTGACCCCCAGTATCACCGCACCAAGCACCGCCAGCAGGACAGTCAGGGAGCGCTCCAGCAGGACAGCCTGACCTTCGATATGCGCCTGTACCCGCGCTCGGGCTACCCCTGTCAGCAGGTGCGCTGCGAGCCTCACCGCCCAGCACGCCCCAGCCAGCGCCATCGCCAGCATCAGACGCCTCATACCGGGCATCCACCAGACGACCACCAGCGCAACTGACCAGAGGAGAAGGCTCTGCACCACGCGAAGAGCGATAGCCGCGCTCAGGACGGCAGGTGCATGGGGGCGGCGTGCCACGTATCTCGTGACCACTGCCGACACGCCCATGTCGGCGACAGGGGTGAGCGAACCCGCGACCGTGATTGCCTGCGTGTAGTCACCAAACGGCGCCGGAGCCAGCAGACGCGCCAGCAAGACGTTGTTGAGCAGACCCAGCAGGCGCGCCGCGAATTGCGAGCCAAGCAACCAGCGCGTGGTGAACTGCCATGTCTTCACAGCAGATTGACCTGACTGTTATCTCCCAGCATCAGGCGTACCGCACGCGGCTTGCCTTCGTCGCGGCAGACGGTCACATTTCTCCCCAGCAGGCTGTCTTCGACCCGCGAGCCGACCCGCAGGATGCGACAGCCCTCGAGGATAACGCTATGTTCTATTTCGCTCGCGACGATATGCACGCCGTCGGCGATGGAGGTAAAGGGACCGATGTAGGCGTTCTCGATCAGGCAGTTTGCGCCAACGATAACGGGTCCCCGAATCACGCTGTTGACCACGCGCGTACCGGTTCCGATGCGCACCCGCCCATGCAGATGAGATTGCTCGTCCACCTCGCCCTGCACGTCGCGCTCGACGTCTTCCAGAAGGATGCGGTTTGCCTCCAGAATGGCGTCGAGGTTGCCAGTGTCTTTCCACCACCCGCTGATGATATGGGAGCGCACCTGATAGCCGTGATCGATGAGGTACTGGATGGCGTCGGTGATTTCCAGTTCGCCGCGCGCGGAGGGCTGGATAGCGTTCACCGCCTCGAAGATGTGGCTGTCAAACATGTAGACGCCGACCAGCGCGAGGTCGGACGGGGGCTGTTTGGGCTTTTCCACGAGACGCACCACCCGGTCGCCCTCCAGCACCGCCACGCCGAACTCCTGGGGGTTGGGCACGTGCGCCAGCAGAATCTGTGCGTTGGGGCGTATCTGCTCGAACTCGCGCACGAACGGCGTGATACCCTCTTTGACGAGGTTATCGCCAAGGTACATCACGAACGGCTCGTCGCGGAGGAAATCTTCAGCAATCTTGACGGCGTGTGCCAGCCCCAGCGGCTCCGGCTGGTGGATGTAGGTGACGTGGATGCCCCACCGACTGCCGTCCCCGACCGCCTGCATAATCTCCTCGCGCGTATCGCCCACGATAATGCCCACATCGGTGATACCGGCATCCCGTATCGCCTCGATGCCGTAGAACAGCACCGGCTTGTTGGCGATGGGGATGAGCTGCTTGGCGCCGGTGTGGGTGATGGGGCGCAGGCGAGTACCTTTTCCCCCACTGAGAATCAAGCCTTTCACTGTCCGCTCCTCCTTCTAACAGGCTGACGGCGCACGCGCCTCGCGGAAGAATCCGCTACCCGGTTCGCCACAATGCCGAGCAGTCGGCAGTTCGGCACAGAGCGAAACGTCTCCACCGTGCTGAGGGCAATGTCGCGCGGGGTCACACCCGGTTGCACAACCAACAGCACAGCATCGCAGTGAGGTGCCAGCATCTGCGCATCGACGAACCGGTCTGACGCCGGCGTATCCAGCACAACCAGCTCCCATTCCTGCGATAATTGTGTAAGTAAATCCGGAATCCTGCTACTATCCAGTAAGTCATAGGCGGTAGATGATGCGTTGCCCGCCGGCAATACCCACAGTTTATCGAGTGCGGTCGGTCGGATAACGTCGTGCAGTTGCGCCTGACCCAGTAGCCATTCGGCGAGTCCCGGTGAGGGGTGAAGCCCATCGTAGCGGTGCAGGGCGGACGCGTGCAGGTTCGCGTCCACCAGAACGACCTTGCATCCGGTCTGCGCCACGCTCGCGGCAAGGTGATACGCGAGGAACGTCTTCCCCTCTGCGGGCAAGGCGGATGTAATCAGCACGGTGCGTACGGGGTTGTCCAGCGTGCTCAGCCGTATTGCGGTGCGCAATCGTCGAAAGGCTTCGCCAGCGTCTGCATCGTTTCGCACCGATTTGCTGTCAGTCACAACAGGAGTCGCAGTAAGCAAGGGCAGGTTTAGCCATTCCGCCGCAAACTGCGCCGAGGGCAGACGGCGGTCGACTTGCTCCAACAGTAGCGAGAACCCAACTGCCAGCATCAGCCCCAGCAGGATGCCCATCAGCATATTCAGGATTCGCCGGGGCTTGACGCGCTTGCCGGGCAGTTGTGCCAGTTCCACGACGCGCGCATTGCCCAGCTTCACTGCCTGCGTCAGCTCTGCCTCTTGCAGTCGTTGCATCAGGAAGAGGTACTGCTGTTCCAGTGCCTGCCGCTCGCGCAGAAGCTGTGTCAGTTGCCTTTCCAGCTCCGGCACGGCGAGCATCCGCTGGCGAAGGTTGTTGAGCGTATCCTCCAGCGCGGTCATTTGCGCCTCCTGCCCGACGATGTCCGCCGAGAGCAGAACGGCGTTTTTGTATAACTCCTGATGGACAGGGTTAGGCAGTCGTTGCACGCTTTCGATGCGCAGTGCTTCCTGCCGGAGCCGGTCGCGCAGTGCGTTGACCCGCGCCTGAGCCGATTGCACTCGCGGATGCTCATCGGTGAACTGCGCCTGCAACGACAGCAGTTCCGCCTCCGCTGTGACCAGTTGTTTCTTGATCTCCTGCACGGTAGGGTTCTCGTAGATAGTCGGCGAGACGAGCGTAGACGGCTCCCTACCCAGTTGCTGGCGTGTGGCAGAAAGACGGGTACGCAGGTCGTTCAGGCGCAGGATGCCCTGCCAGCGCCGGTTGCTGACCTCCACCATCTGCTGAAGAAGCGAGCGGGTCTCTTCCCCTGCGTCGAGGAACGCTTTTTGCTTTTTGAACTGCGCCAGTCTCTCATCCGCACGTGCCAGCCGCGCCTTTACGCCGTTTGGGGCGTCGAGCTGTTCGCGGATGAACCGCACGGTGTAGCGTGCCTCTTCTTTGCGCAGGCGCTCGTTCTGCCATACAACGGTGAGCGCGGCGGCGTTGGCGGCGTTCTGCGCTCGTACAGGCGAGCGGGCCTCGGCGAAGAGCTCGATCAGTCCGGTGTCCTCAATCAGTCGCGCCCGCAGGTCCTGCTGAAAGTCGTCCTCTTCCTTCGGTTCTGGACGCAAGCGACCTTCCAGCCGCGCTGCGTGGTAGGCGATACAGGCATCGATGTCCGTTTTCTCGGTTGAATCACACAGTATATTCTCAAATAGCGACCGTATCTGTTCGCTCTGAGTATATTGCGCCAGATTAATCTTGTCTCTGCCAGCAATGGTTGCAATGGATTCGACGAGCAATTTGCACGGGTACGTGTCGGTGAGTTCCGCCTGCTCCTGCGGCACGGTGCGGGTGAAGCCTGCCCCGAAGATGTCCGTCCGCAGAACAAACCCGGAGGGCTGTTCAATCTGTACTATAGCCTTAGCACGGTATATCGGCGTGGCGGTGAAGGTCGCCAGGGCGGTGCCACACACGACCAGCACGAAACAGGCGACGGCGAAGCGACGCCTGCGCGACAGAACTTCCAGCAGATAGGCATAGATTGAGCGGTTACCAGCCACAGGATAAGTTTCCCTCCACCACAGCGTTTTCAGTCTATCAACACCGCGCTCAAAAGTCAATCTCAGCAGGAATCCGCGTGCGCTCTGTTGAAGCCGAAAGCACGTGGGGAGGGCGTGTGCATGGGCGTAGTGTATGCGGTGGTCAATCAGAAAGGTGGTGTAGGCAAAACCACCACCGCCGTCAATGTGGCGGCGTCCATCGCGTTGTCCGGCAAGCGGGTGTTGCTGGTGGATGTTGACCCGCAGGGCAATGCCACCAGTGGAGTGGGTATCGAGAAGAGTAAGCTGGAAGCCAGTATCTACCACGTGCTGGTGGACGAAGCTCCCATCGAAGAGGTCATTCTGTCTACCGAGATTGCAGGGCTGGACGTGGTGCCGTCCACTCTGGACCTTGCGGGCGCGGAGATTGAGTTGATGACGCGAATCAGCCGGGAACAGGTGCTCAAAGGTGCGCTGGAACCGGTTCAGAATCGATACGACTACCTCTTTCTGGACTCCCCTCCCTCTCTGGGGCTTCTCACCGTGAACTGCTTGACGGCTTGTGACCGCGCGATCGTGCCCATTCAGTGCGAGTATTACGCGCTTGAAGGTATTACCCAGCTGATGCGCACGGTAGAGCTGGTTCGTCGCCGGTTGAACCCCAATCTGCAGATTGCGCACGTGCTTTTGACCATGAAGGACCCTCGTCTGCGCCTGGCTCAGCAGGTAGAAGAGGAAGTGCGCGCCTTTTTTGGTTCGGCGGTCTCCCGCGCCGTAATCCCGCGCAACGTGCGTCTGAGTGAGGCGCCCAGTTTCGGGATGCCCGCAGTGGTATACGATCCGAAATCGCGTGGCGCTGAGGCATATCGGCAATTTGCAATGGAGGTGATGCAGAGTGACACGTCGGGGACTGGGTAAGGGGCTGTCCGCGCTGATTTCGTCGGCGGAGTTGGCTGGCGAGACCGGCATAGAAATCCCTCTGTCGCAGATTGAGCCGAATCCCGACCAGCCGCGGCGCGAGTTCGATCAGGCAGGCATCGAGGAACTGGCCGCGTCCATTCGCGAGCACGGTGTTCTTCAGCCTGTTCTGGTGGAGCCGCTGCCTGACGGGAGATACCGGCTGGTGGCAGGTGAGCGGCGCTGGCGCGCAGCGAGGATTGCCGGATTGACGGCTATACCTGCAATTGTGCGACCTGTGTCGGACGAGGAGCGTCTGGAACTGGCACTGGTCGAGAACGTACAGCGCGAAGATATCAATGTGGTGGAGCAGGCGATGGCGTACCAGCAGTTGATCGACCGGTTTGGGCTGACGCAGGAGGAGCTGGCAAGGCGCGTTGGGAAGAGCCGTGCGGCGGTGGCGAACACATTGCGCCTGCTGTCGCTGGAGGATGAGGTGCTGGATGGTTTGCGTGCTGGCACGATCAGTGAGGGGCACGCGCGTGCCCTGCTGATGGCTCCGGAAGCCCATCGTGCTGAGTTATACCAGAAAGTCGTCCGGAATGGTTGGAGCGTGCGAGAGACGGAGCGCGCCGCCCGCGCAGTGAGCAGGGACAGTGAGACACGCGAGCCGGATGTTTCACGTGAAACAGTGCCCACAGACCCGAACGTACTTGCACTGGAAGACCGCCTGCGCACCGCCTTAGCCACGCGCGTGAGCATTCGGATGTCCGGTAAGCGTGGGCGCATCGAAATCGAGTTCTACGACATGGATGACCTGACACGCATCGTTGACGCTATCGTCGGCGCGGGTTAGTTTGGTCCTTCCCCAGACTGCGCACATCAGCATCGCCGTTTGCATCCACAGGCGACATGCTGTATCCTATCGGTCGGAGGTGAGACATGAGCGAACTCTGGGGGGAGCAGATGTTCGTGCTCCTGTTGATTCTCGCCGCAGGATGCTGGCTCGGGCAGCTTTCGGTGCGCGGCATATCGCTGGGTTCAGCAGGCGTGCTGTTCGTAGCGCTGGCGTTCGGACACCTCGGCTTCAAAGTCCCCAAAGAGGTGCGCGACCTTGGGCTCCTCCTGTTTGTGTATGCAGTCGGTCTGCAGGCTGGTCCCCGATTCTTCCGCGCGTTTCGCAGGCAGGGTGCGCCGTTTGTGCTGGTCGGCACGGTGAGCGTCATCGCCGCCGCGCTCAGCACGCTGGCGGTTGCCCGCATCTGGAGCCTCACGCCGGAGCTGGCGACGGGGCTGTATACCGGAGCCATTACAAACACCCCGGCACTCGCCGCGGCGATTGACGTGGTCGAGCGGGTGGCAGCGGACAAAGTGTCCGTGGTCAGCGTGGGCTACGGTATCGCTTACCCGTTCAGCATGGTCGGAACTGTTCTCCTCATCCAGTTTCTGCCTCGCCTGCTCCGGCGTGACCTCCGGGACGAAGAGGCTGTGTGGAAAGCACATCAGCAGAAGGAAACGCCGCGCCTGGAGGCAAAGCAATTCGTCATCACCAACCCGAACTGCGACGGCAGGTCCATCCGAGAGGTGAACCCGCATCGAATGAGCGTTGCCAACATCTCGCGTGTGCGTCGAGGGGATACGGTGTATCCCGCCTCGCCCGACTTTATCCTTCACGTGGGCGACGTGGTGATGGCGGTGGGACCGGAGGAGGAGCTGGAAAAACTGCGCCTGCTACTTGGTGAGGAGACGCAGGTAGCCATGGATGTGAACCCAAACGTCGTGGCTGCGGATGTGGACGTGACGGATGGCAGGATCGCGGGTAAACGCATCGGCGAGATGAAGGTCTGGGAGCAGTACGGCGTGGTGATCACGCGCATCCGGCGTCAGGGCGTAGAGATTACGCCGATGGGCAGTACGGCGCTGGAGATGGGCGACACGATACGCATAGTTGGTGAGCGAAATGCTGTAGAACGATTCGCGAAATTGGTCGGCACTGGTGCACACAAGGACGAGACGAATATGGTCACGTTCCTGATGGGGCTGATGGTCGGCGTTGCGGTGGGGTCGATACCATTGCATCTCGGCGGTGACCTGCAGGTGAAGATGGGCGCGGCTGGCGGTGCGTTTGTGGTCAGTCTGTTGATGGGGCACTTTGGGAGGATAGGACCGCTTGCACTGTATGTGCCGGCGGCTGGCAGGAACCTGATGCGCGAACTGGGGTTGATGCTGTTCCTTGCCGGGGCAGGCACGAGCGCCGGCGCCGATTTCGTGCGGGTGCTTCAACAGCAGGGTCCGAGTCTGTTCGTTGCCGGCGCGGTCATCACGGTGTGCACCCTTCTGCTGGTGCTGGTGCTGACCCTCGCGATGTATCGCATGAGCCTGCTGGCGTCTATGGGGGCGCTGGCGGCGTGTATGACCAATCCACCCGCGCTGGGAGCCGCAACAGCACAATCCGAGACCGACCTGCCGACCCTGGCATACGCCAGCGTCTACCCGGTGGCGTTAATCTTCAAGATTATCGTCGCTCAGGTGATGCTGAAAGTGCTTGGCTGGATACTGTAAGCCTCGGGCATTGCGTCTGGTGCTCACCACGATGCGCCGACGATCTCTCCGTTCTCGTTCACGTCCATGCGAAGGGCGGAAGGCTCCGCTGGCAAGCCGGGCATGGTCATGATGTCGCCGCAGAACACCCGCACGAACCCAGCGCCCGCCGCCAGCTGCACGTCGGTAACCGGCAAGGTGAACCCGGTGGGCGCGCCCTTCAAAGCCGGATCGTGCGATAACGAGAACTGCGTTTTGGCGAGGCAGATGGGCAGGTGGCGATAGCCCCACCGTTCATACTGCTTTATCTGCGTGCGAACGCCAGCCTCGTAGCGCACGTCTTTTGCCCCGTATACCTGCTGAGCGATGGTCTCGATTTTCTGCTGGAGAGGCACGTCGCAGGTGTACAGCGGACTAAACCGGGACTCCACGTTATTGCAGACATCCTGCACCGCCTGTGCGAGCGCCACTCCCCCCTCGGACCCCCGTGCGAAAGTTTCGGATACCGCTACCGCCTCTGCCCCGGCGGCAGTAGCCAGTTCACGCAGAAGGTTGACCTCTGCCTCGGTGTCGGTCGGGAAGCGGTTGATGGCAACCACTGCGGGCACACCCAGCCGGTGCACGATATCGATGTGTGCCTTCAGGTTGGCACTGCCCTGCTCCAACGCTGAGAGGTCTTCGGTGTCCAGCTCCGCCGGAAGTGGCTTGCCGGTGACGACACGAAACTTGCCGCTATGCACCTTCAGCGCACGCACGGTGGCTACCAGCACGGCGGCATCGGGCGCCTTGCCGAGCACGGGCACCACAATGTGGCAGAACTTCTCGAAGCCCAGGTCCGCCCCAAAGCCCGCTTCCGTGACCACGTAATCGCTGGTCTGAAGGGCAAGGCGGTCTGCCAGCACCGAGTTGCACCCCGTGGCGATATTGCCGAACGGTCCGGTGTGCACAAACAGGGGAGTGCCTTCCAGCGTCTGCACCAGATTGGGCAGGAGAGCATCACGCAACAGCACTGCCAGCGCGCCTGCCACGCCGAGGTCGTCAGCCGTAATGGGGTTGCCGTCGGAGGTTACCCCGACCACCAGCCTCCCCAATCGCTCGCGCATGTCATACAGGCTGGTGCTCAGCGACAGTAACGCCATGATTTCGGACGCGGCGGTGATTTCGAAACCGGTCTCGCGGGGGACACCGCTGGATTTGCCTCCGATGCCCGTAATGACACGCCGCAGGGAGCGGTCGGGGGCGTCCACCACACGGTTCCACCACACGCCATGCGCGTCAAATCCTGCCTTATTGCCGTGGAAGATATGCGCCTCGATGAGCGCCATCAGCAGGTTGTGCGCGGCAGAAACGGCGTGAGAGTCGCCCGTGAAGTGCAGGTTGATGTCATCAGCCGGATACGCCTGCGCCCGCCCGCCGCCGGTTCCCCCACCCTTGACGCCGAAAACGGGTCCAAGAGATGGTTCGCGGATGCAGACGGACACCCGCTCGCCGAGGCGGCGCAACGAATCTCCCAGTCCGATAGTGGTTACCGTCTTGCCTTCGCCTGCGGGCGTGGGGGTGATCGCTGTGACCAGAATCAACTTTCCAGACGGACGAGAAGCCAGCCGTTCCAGTGCGCTCAGGCGGACTTTAGCTTTAATGTCTCCAAAGGGAATCAGCTCTTCGTTGAGCAAGCCGAGCTGCGTCGCTACGTCGCGAATGGAGTATGGCATATCGTCCTCCTGTTGGTAAATGCCCTCTGTTACTTCACCGTATGGCAAACAGGTTCCTGTTGCTACGGCGATGGCAGCGGCAAGTCGCCGGGGCTGGGCAGGGGGAAGTTCAGGAAGTTGTATCCTGCCCCGCAACACTCCGGGCAGAAGAGTACCAAGAACCGTCCGGGACGCTCGGGATGCGGGGTACGCACGACACCGGGCAAGGTGTAATCCACCGGAGACTGCAGGAAAGCCATCTCGATATGCGGATGCAGGGCGCAGAAATAGCGGATTTTCAGCGGTTCCTCCTCGCGTGAAGTGCGCCGCTGGTACAGCGTGCGGGTGCGCCAGCGGTGTCCATTGGGAAGCAGGTACACCAGATGCACGCGCGTCCAGCGAAACACTCGCCGTCGCACTTCGCGTCGGGATATGGGTTCCTCGTGAGGTTCTCGCATCGGCTATGCCCCGTTAATAAGTATCGGCAGGGGGAGGTGATGTTTCGAGTCCGGGACATGGCGACAGCGGTCACAACGCCCGGAACAGCGATATGCGCCCAAACCGCCCGTGTAGAACGCCCTGTGAGTCGGTGTCTAACCACTGTTCCAGTACCGTGGCGTACACCGAACGGAAATCAATATGGTGGCGCAGGTCGCCGTCCTGCAGGTCACGCAGGCTGGGATGCTCGCCGATCAAGCCTGCCTGTACCCGACTGCCTATCGCAAACATCGGTGCGGCGGCGCCATGGTCTGTGCCCTGACTGCCGTTTTCTGCCACTCTTCTGCCAAATTCGGAGAATACCAGCACAAGCACTTTGTCCGCCTTGCCCATTGCCTGCACATCTTGCCAGAACGCCGAAAGCCCCTCCGCGACGCTTTGCAGGAGAGTGGCATGGGTGCGCGCCTGCTGGGCGTGCGTGTCGAATCCGCCAGTAGAGCAATAAAACACCCGCGTACCGGTGTCGGCGGCAAGCAGTTGTGCGATCTGGCGCATCGCGCTGGCAAACGGTGTGCCGGGATACTGGACGGTGGAACGATAGTTCTCCAGTTTCGCCTGCACCATCTCGGCAGCGTCCAGCGCTTTCAGTGCAGACGTGCGTACGGGGTCGGTCGTCGGCTGGGGCAGAGCATACAGTTTGCGCAAAGCCTCCGCTTGCTCGCCGATCAACGCCCTGAACTCTTCCAGGCTCGCCACACACGGCACGGAGACTTTTCTGCCAGTCATGGCGACGGGATTTTCCCGCCCCAGACTCAGCCCAATCAGCGGGTTGCGCGCGGACTCCGGCAGGGTATCCATGTATCTTCCAAGCCAGCCCGTGGGTTCGACGGCATCCGGGTTGGCGGTCTGCCAGATTTCCATCGAGCGAAAGTGCGACCGGTTGGGATTGGGATAGCCAACCCCCTGCACAATGGCGAATTGCCCGGCGTCGACCATCTGCTTGACCTTCGCGAGCGACGGATGCAGTCCGATATGCTCCGTCATCACGACCACATCCTGTTCAGGTATGGCAAGCGTAGGGCGCAGATGGTGATAAAGCGGCTCAGTATACGGAATGATCGTATTCAGCCCGTCGTTGCCTCCGGTCAGCTGTACGACCACCAGCACCCTGTCATTGGGCAGACGTTTGCCGCGCTGACGCAGGCGATCATCTGCAGAAGCCAGCGAAGACAACCACGCGGGCGCCGCCATTCCGACGGCGACAAAGGTCACTCCTTCGCGCAGGAAATCACGTCGCGTTATACGCCATGACATCTCTCTGTCCTCCTTCACATCCGCTGATACTCGGCGCTGGCGCAAACAAGCTTCAGCATCAGGGGAAGCTGTGTGCGAAGGTCGCTGCCAGCGGGTACCGCCTGCAGAATGGCGCGGCGGGTGGAATCGCCCAATTGCACGTCGAGCACATCACACAGGCGGTGCAGTAACTGCTCTGAGGTTTGCGCCTGCCTCACCGCAGCGGCGATGGTCGATTCTAAGCTCCGCATGCCAGCGATGGCGCCGGCGAAGCGCACTCGTTCGGTCATCGTGGCGGAGTTGATCCATGCGGTGCCCCAGTCCCACCCTTTGACCGATGGTGGATAGAACAGGCTCATGCCCATCCTCTGCATACTCTGGTCGGCAAAGCGCAGGATTGCCAGCACCGGTGCAGGGATGTTGTCATGCTCCAGCGCCGACTGCACCATCTGCCCGACCCCCAGCGCCCGCAGTGTGCCGACCACAAGGTCCATAGGGCTCTTGATCATGCTGTGCAGAGCACGCGACGAGCGGAACGACTCAGAAAGCAGAATCTGCCGAACCACCGCACGAATGCTGTATCTGCTGTCGAAATAGGTCTTCGTCAACGCCCGAACTACATTTGGCTCTGGATTGTCGTAGGCGAAGAAACGGAACAGCTTCGCGCAGAGGTGCTCGGCGGTTTTGGGGTGCTTTACTAAGATGTCGATGATGTCGGCGCCGTCAAAGTGACCGCGTTGACCAAGAAACTCTTTTTCGCCGTCGTCATGCCATGCTGGCACGAACTGGAAACCCACGCGCTGGCGCAGGGTCCAGCCCGTGAAAGCGCGCGCCGCTTCCTTCACATCCTGCTCGGTGTAGTTGCCGATGCCCAGCGTGAACAGCTCCAGCAGTTCGCGGGCGTAGTTCTCATTGGGCTTGCCCTTCTGGTTCAGGTAATTGTCGAGCCACAAGAGCATCGCCGGATCGCGCGAGACCGCCAGCAGGATGTCGCGAAAACTGCCCAGTGCCAGCCTGCGAAAGGTTTCGTTCTGCTGAATCATCAGCTCGGCGCGGGGCACTTTGGAGGCGGAGGTGGCAAAGTGGTTATGCCAGAACAACACCATTCGCTCCTGCAGGGGACGGCGTGTGGTCAGCAGGCGTGCAACCCACCACATTTTGGCGTGAGGCATCCGCAGTTGCGGGGCGTCCGCCTGCAAGCGCGGGAGCAGAGATGAGTACTCCTCCGGCACACTGTCGTAAGCGAGCAGAGCCTCCACCGCGCCCTGATAGCCCAGACGGGTGTAGTGGTCCAGCTCTGCGGTGCTGGCGCCCAGCCCAGCCCTTCGCAGAAGATGGGCGATGTGCTCTGTCTCCTTCAACAGCATCATCTCCGGTTGCCGAGTTGATTTAATCGTATAGACGCAGAACTTGTCGAAAGGTTCAGAGGGCCGGGACAGGGAATATGCTATTGGTGCTGGTATCCCATCATTGGGAACAGATGCAGTTGAGGCAGTACCCGGACGCCAGAGCGAGGGATCTGCCGCTGTTGCTTTGATGGATGGCTGACGACGGAGGGACATGATGAAAGGCACTGCAATATTCGCCCTGTTATGGCTCATGGCACCATGGGCGTTGGGAGCGGTTTACGTGGTGGACGGGCAAGCACCCAACGCTTCGGACACCAACCCCGGAACACCCGATGCGCCTCTCAAAACCATCAACCGCGCTGCTGAAATCGTACAGCCGGGCGATACCGTCATCGTGAAAGCGGGAGTGTATCGAGAGCATGTACGCCTCACCCGCAGCGGAAAGCCCGGGGCACCCGTTACCTTCGTGGCGGACCCGCCGCACTCCGTCGTCATTACGGGCGCTGACATCATGACTGGGTGGGAGCGAGTGCCCGGAGAAGAGCCTGTCTATCGTATCCCATGGAAGCATCGGTTTATCATCAACACCCGTCCCGATGGTTCCCTCGTGGAGCAACACCCGGATGACGAAGAGCACCGCCTGTGGGGGCGTGCCGAGCTGGTGCTGTCTGACGGGCAGATGTGCCTGCCCATGCTCAGGCTGGAGGAACTGCGAAGTGCATGGAGTCGCCATGCCGAAGCGCTCAAGGCGGGCAAACCCTCGCCCGTTCTTCAGCCACCTTTGCCCAACCTGGCACGACCATTTGCGGGTGCATTTTGCGTTGCCCCCAAAGAGGAAGCGCCGCAAGCGCAGGAGCGATGGCTCTACGTGTGGCTGGCGGACGGCTCCGACCCGAACCAGCATCAGATAGAAGCCGCCACGCGCGGCGCGCTATTTGGTCTTAGCCCGTGGGAAAATGCTGAAGGCGTGCATTTCGTCCATGTGCGGGGGTTTATCTTCCGCCATGCTGGCACCTTTCCCCAGCGTGCGGCTGTTTGGCTTCAGGGGAGTAATAACCTGCTGGAAGACTGCATTGTGGAGGAGATGGCTGGGGGCGGAGTGCTGGTGAACGGCACGATGCGTCGTTGCGTGATTCGCCGATGCGGGCATACCGGTGGGGGCGCAGGAGGCGAAAACTTCGTCAACGAAGATTGTCTCTGGGAGGGCAACTCGTGGAAACCCATCCATCGAGGCTGGGATGCCGGTGGGTTCAAACTGACATGGGCGAAAGGCGGGTTCTTCCGTCGTTGTCGCTTTGTGCGCAACGGGGGACCCGGGCTGTGGTTTGACATCCATGTACGTCAGGTGGTCGTCACCGAGTGCGTGTTCTGGGAAAACGAGCATCATGGGCTGTTCATCGAAATCAGCCGCGACATCACCGCCGTTCACAATCTTTTCGTGCGCAACGGTGTGGGCGCGGTGGGCAAGGTGGAGTGGCCCGATTGGGGGATCGCGGGGTTGACCGTTGCCGAAAGTCAGAACTGCGTTATCGCCTTCAACACGCTCGTGGGCAACAAAGAGGGCATCGCCCTGCGTGAACAGGGTCCGCGCCCATTGGAGACCGATGATTACGGGATTATTCCCTACCACAATCGCGGGCTGGTCATCGTCGGCAACGTGTGCGCTTTCAACCGCGGCTACCAGATGGCTCTGTGGTACGACAACGGCAGTTTCGGCTGGCATCCGGCGGAGCGGGAAAAGTTCCAGACGGAATCCTCGTATGAGGCGTGGCTGAAGGAAAACCGTGACCGCGTTTATGACCCGACCGGAGTGGGGTTGACCATCGACCGCAACCTGTACTTCGCCTTGCCCGAGCAAAAACTGTTCCTGTATGGCGCGCCGTGGCGCCCGAAGCATCGCGAGTTCACCGCCCTCGAAGAGTGGTCAGGGCACACCGGCTTTGACAGTCACGGGGTTGTTGCCGACCCCCTGTTTGTAAGCCCAGCATCCGACGATTACCGCTTTCGACTCGAAAGCCCGGCGTGGGTTCAACAGCTGGGCTGGTTGACGGTGCCTGTAAAGCCGCAAGAGACAGGCAGGTAGGTTCAGAGGCTCTCTCTGGAGACGTGGAAGAACACCCGGCAGATTTTTCCGGAAAATCTTCAAATTTCTCCCTAAAATCACTTGACATCAGCGCACTCAAGTGATATAATAATGCACGGAAAAACCGAACGAGAAACATCCCGACGAAGCACTCATCGGAGCGGAGGACAGATATGGGCAAGACAGTAGGTATCGACCTGGGAACGACCAACTCGGTAGTGGCGGTGATGGAGGGTGGCGAGCCTGTCGTCATCCCGAACGCCGAAGGTAGCCGCCTGACGCCGTCGGTCGTCGCCTTCACGAAGACGGGCGAGCGACTGGTAGGCGCCGCGGCGAAGCGACAGGCGATCATCAACCCGGACCGCACCGTTATCTCGATCAAGCGCAAGATGGGTACGCGCGAGCGCATCCGCATTGACGATAAGGAGTACACACCGGAAGAGATTTCGGCGATGATCCTGCAGAAGTTGAAGGCGGATGCGGAGGCGTACCTTGGCGAGAAGGTAGATGCTGCGGTCATCACCGTGCCAGCGTACTTCAACGACGCTCAGCGCACAGCGACCAAGAACGCGGGCGAAATTGCCGGTCTGAAGGTTCTGCGAATCATCAACGAGCCGACCGCTGCGTCGCTCGCTTACGGGCTGGACAAGAAGTCCAACGAGACCATCCTGGTCTTTGACCTGGGTGGTGGTACATTCGACGTGTCCATCCTGGAGGTGGGCGACGGCGTGTTCGAGGTCAAAGCCACCTCGGGCGACACCCATCTGGGTGGTGATGACTTCGACATGCGCATCGTGAACTGGGCGGCGGACGAGTTCAAGAAAGAGACCGGCATCGACCTGCGCAAGGACCCGCAGGCGCTTCAGCGTTTGCGCGAGGCGGCGGAGAAGGCGAAGATCGAGCTCTCCAGCATGGTGGAGACCGAGATCAACCTGCCGTTCATCACCGCCGACGCCGAGGGTCCGAAGCACCTGCTGTACCGAATCACACGCGCCAAGTTCGAGGAGCTCACTGCCGACCTGGTGGAGCGGCTGAAGGGTCCGTTCTATCAGGCTCTGCAGGACGCCAAGCTGGACGTGAAGGACCTGGATGAGGTCATTCTGGTCGGTGGGGCGACGCGCATGCCCTGTGTGCAGGAGCTGGTGCGCAAGCTCACCGGCAAGGAGCCGAATAAGAGTGTGAACCCGGATGAGGTGGTCGCCATCGGTGCGGCGATTCAGGCTGGTGTGCTGGGCGGCGAGGTGAAGGACGTCGTCCTGCTGGATGTGACGCCGCTGTCGCTGGGTATCGAGACGCTGGGTGGGGTGTTCACCAAGCTCATCGAGCGCAACACCACCATCCCGACTCGCAAGAGCGAGATCTTCACGACGGCTGCCGACGGGCAGACCGAAGTGGAGATCCACGTCCTGCAGGGCGAGCGCGAGATGGCGCGCGATAACAAGACGCTGGGCCGGTTCCACCTGACGGGCATTCCGCCTGCGCCGCGAGGCGTGCCCAAGATCGAGGTGACCTTCGACATCGACGCGAACGGCATCCTGCACGTGTCGGCGAAGGACCTGGGCACGGGCAAACAGCAGGCGATCACCATCACCGGTTCCAGCAACCTGACGCGCGAGGAGATCGACCGCATGATCAAAGAGGCGCAGGCGCACGCGGAGGAAGACCGCCGACGCCGCGAGGAGGCGGAGGTGCGCAACCAGGCGGACTCGCTGGCATACCAGACCGAGCGCATGTTGCGCGACCTGGGCGACCGCGTGCCGTCGGACGAGAAGCTGCGCATCGAGCAGGCGATCTCCGACCTGCGCGACGCGATTAACAAGAACGACATCAGCCTCATCCGCCAGCGGATGGAGGCGCTTCAGCAGGCGTCCTACCAGCTGTCGCAGAGGCTGTATGAGCAGGCGTCGCAGACCTACGCGGGCACCGGAGCCCAGACCGGCGGAAGTAGCAGTGGGTCCTCCGGTGACGGCGAGGTGATCGACGCTGAGTTCAAGCCCGAGTAATCGGCAACAACCTGCCCGTGGTTCGCCCACGGGCGGGAAACCATAGCACCAAAAACACTTCAACGACGAAGGAGGTGACCGACGATGGCATTGGTGCGCTGGGAGGATCCTGTCGACATGCTCAATCGCTTTGAGCGCGAGATGAGCGCGTTGATGAACCAGTTCTTCGGCAACGCGGCGGCGCGCCGCACCGAGCCGACTCTGCCTCGCGTGTGGGCGCCGGCTGTGGATGTGCGCGAGGACGATAACGAGATCACCATCAATATGGAACTGCCCGGCGTGAAGCCCGAGGAGGTGGAGATCGAGCTGACGGGCGACACGCTGTGCGTGAAGGGCGAGCGCAAGTTCCAGGATGAGGAGCGCCGCAAGGATTACGTGCGCATCGAGCGCGCGTACGGCACGTTCCAGCGCTCGTTCACGCTCGGCACGCCGATTGATGCCGAGAAGGTGACGGCGCACTACAAGGACGGCGTGCTGACCATCACCCTGCCCAAGGCGGAGCAGGTGCGACCGAAGAAGGTGCAGGTGAAGGCTGGGTAATTCCCGCCTCGACCTGACGCCGTTGAGGGGCAGGGCGGAACCTTCTGCCCTGCCCTTTTGCTAAAAGTGTGTGATTCTCAAAAACAGAAAGGTGGCGAGCCAGGGATGAACTTCAAATACAAGGACTACTATGCCATATTAGGTGTGCCGCGCAACGCCACCGAGAAGGAGATCAAACAGGCGTATCGCCGACTGGCGCGCAAATACCACCCGGACGTGAACCCGGGCGACAAAAGCGCAGAGGAGAAGTTCAAAGAGATCAGCGAGGCGTACGAAGTGCTCTCCGACCCGGAGAAGCGCGCCAAGTACGACCAGTACGGCGAGATGTGGAAGTACTACAGCGAGCAACAGCAACAACAGCCTGGCGGGTTCTCCGGCGGTGGCAGATGGCAGGACCTGCGCGATTTCGGTTTCGGCGGGCTGGGTGACCTGTTCGCCACGCTGTTTGGCGATGCGTTCGGGCGACAGGGCACCACCGTCGAGACGGAGTTCGGCTCGCCGTTCGGCGCGTCGCTGGACGTGGAGTATCCGATCGAGGTATCGCTGGAGGAGGCATACTCCGGCGCGACGCGCACCCTGTCGGTCGCCTTGCAGGATACCTGCCCGCAGTGCGGGGGCACCGGGGCATCGCGCACACGCAGTGGGTTCTACACGCTCGGACAGCCCTGCTCCAACTGCAACGGGCGCGGTACCGTGCCTCGCAACAGGCGGCTGGAGGTGCGTATCCCCGCCGGCGTGCATGAAGGCTCCAGAATCCGCCTCGCGGGCGAGGGGCTGACCGGCGCCAGAGGTCAACGCGGTGACCTCTATCTGATAGTGCATATGCGCCCGCACCCGATATTCGAGCGCAAGGGTGACGACCTGTATGTGGATGTGGACGTGCCCTATACCGTCGCCGCGCTGGGTGGCGAGGTGCGCGTGCCCACACTCAAAGGCAGTGTGACCATGAAAGTGCCTGCTGGCACCCAAAGTGGGCAGGTGTTTCGTCTGGCGGGACAGGGAATGCCCCGTCTGAAGGGCGGAGGTTACGGTGACCTGTACGCGCGGGCGCGAATCACGGTACCGCGCACGCTGACGGCGCGGGAGCGCGAGCTGTTGCAACAGCTGGCTCAACTGCACAGCTCCGCGACCAGTTCTCGGGTGTAATCACGGTCAGGGGGGATGAGCAATGGCGGACAGCATCAGGGATAAACATGAGCCGGTCTATCTGATCAGCGTGGCGGCGCGGCTGTGCGATATGCATCCGCAGACCCTGCGCATGTACGAGAGGATGGGTCTGGTGCGCCCGCAACGCATCAATCGCAAGAACCGGCTCTATTCGGAAGCGGATATCGAGCGACTGCGCCAGATCCAGCGACTGACCCGCGACCTGGGCGTAAACCTCGCAGGCGTCGAGATCATTCTCGACCTGCTGGACAAGGTGGAGAAGCTCCAGCAGGAAGTAGAGACCCTGCGCGGGCAGATGGAGCAGATGGTGCAGGAGCGGGTGGAGCAGATACTCGCCGAGCGGCAGACCCTGCCTGCACGGGTGCTGCGGGAGCTGTAGTCCGCACGCTTCTGCAGTACCCCGCACATCCAGCCCTTGTGCAGAGTCGCTTGCTCTACCGCCTGCCGTTCGCACCCGTTCGCGTTGGCAACTGTCCCACACTTCGTTCCCCTGTGGAGGGCGAACCTCGCGGTGAGCTGACCCCTCACCCGGCCTCCGACGCGGGGAGAGGCGTTTCCCCATTCCCTCGCAGGGAAGGGGGCAGGGGGTTAGGTCTACAATCGGCTCGGCAGGGGTTCCTCGCCTT
>FWPU01004562.1_pt1 | contig 31998 bp, 35 predicted proteins | sample 2228361 | NCBI WGS metagenome assembly FWPU01 (sample SAMEA103939777, study PRJEB20133) | metagenome
TCGCCGTTGGCGCCATAGAACAATCGGCAGGAGAATCAGCGCGGCGATGCCTAAACGATACGCTGAGACGACCAGCGGCGAGGCGTATTGTAGCGCTTGGCGCGCCAAAATCGAGCCGCTGGATACAGCAAAAATTCCCCAAGCAAAAGCCAACAAGGGTGGAACTGGAGGACGGGATGAGGCGTCGTTCAAGATTTTGAGATTTTTAGGATCACCTTTCCAAGGATTTCGGGCGCTGAGACTACTCCGATGGTACGACTATCCAAGCTGTGGGGATGTGTTCCTTTTACCCAATACCTTCTGGCTTGTCGGTCAACACGTTCGACTTGTTTGATCAAAAGCCCATAGGGTGGCTTGCGAAAGACGATCGTATCTCCGGCGCGGATGGGGAAGAAGATGGGGAATTTTAAACTAAGCACGAAATCCCCATCTTCAAATTCGGGACTCAGACTATGACCGCGCACACGCAGGATGCGAATCATTCCAGCACGGGATAGACCAACTCGAGATTGGGGGCATAAGGTGCTTTGGCGCGTTTGGTTGGAATGCCTTTGGTCTCCCAAAAAATCTGGGCAAATTCGTTAATGGCTTCAACCAATTGTTCAGCCGTCTGACGGTCTGCACTTTGGCGAACTTTTGAGCCAAGCCCCATGATCTTGTGCACAACTTCATGCAAGTGGGGATATTTTTCAATATGATGAGCCTTGAAGTAATCCCCCCAGATGATGCGAACTTCTTGTTTGGCTTTTTCGGCGTGTTCTTCTTTAATGGTGATGTAGCGCGATAGGCTGTTGTGGTAATCCAATTTTGAGACCGTCTCACGGCTTTCGAGATCTTTCATTAGGTCGATCATACGTACGACGGTTAGGGCAGAAATCTGGGCGATGATCGGATCGTAAATCCCACACGGGATGTCACAGTGGGCTTTTGCCCTCGGCAATGGAATGTGTTGATCAATCCAATTTAGAATGTGATACAACATGGGTACCTCCTTCCTTAGCGGTTCGAACACAAACTTTGAGCAAACGCTCTTCCGCATCATACTGAGCAGCAGGAAAACTGTCAAGGCAGAAAAAATCATTAATGAATTTCTTACGAAAAACGGCTTGCAACCTGGATAATATATAGTATAATTATCTTAATAATCCGATTAATAAAACACCCTTTTCGGGTGGGAATACCAATAAGCAAAGAAAGGATCAGATAACTATGTCCAACCAATTCGTTCTTCCCGAACTAGGCTATGCTTTCAACGCTCTCGAACCTGTCATTGATGCTCGTACAATGGAAATCCATCACGACAAGCATCATGGTGCTTATGTGACCAATCTGAATAAAGCTCTTGAAAGTGCCCCCGAGTTCTTTAACCGCTCCATCGAAGATATTCTTCGTGATATCCAAAGTGTGCCAGAGAGCATTCGTACTGCAGTGCGCAATCATGGCGGTGGACATGCAAATCACACCTTGTTCTGGAAAGTGATTACTCCTGGTGGGGCGAAGAAACCTTCGGGTGAGTTAGCCAAAGAAATTGAAATTGCCTTTGGTTCCTTCGATGCTTTCGTAGAAAAATTCAGCAGCGTCTCCATCGCTCACTTCGGTTCAGGCTGGGGATGGTTGGTCGTTGATGGGGAAGGGAAACTACATGTTTACTCCCTGCCCAATCAGGATAGCCCATATATGCAAGGACATGTTCCTATCCTCGGTCTTGATGTTTGGGAACACGCTTATTATTTGAATTACCAAAATCGGCGTCCCGATTACGTCAAAGCTTTTTGGCAAATCGTCAATTGGTCACAGGTAGAAGAAAACTTCCGCAACGCCAAACTGTAACCCACGAAGCAAAAAATACTGTTCATGGGTTCTGTCCTCTCTCCCTGTAAAGTCCCTCCTTGCTGCAACCAAGGAGGGATTCCTTTAGATATACAAGAAATTTATCTAAACAATCATTATGATATTTGTCATAATAGAATATGATAGGATTAGTACTTCATCGGGTGGAAATTGGAGTAAAATACAAACAATTCCGTTCATTGATCATTGGTTCGATACTCATTTACAGGAGGAATATCCCATGACCCATATCATTACCAGTTTATGTTTACGGGATGCCGGCTGTGTGGAAGTCTGTCCGGTGGAATGCATCGTACCCGGTAAGCCTATCGAAGAATGGCCGTGGTACTACATTGACCCCGATACCTGCATTGACTGCGGCGCGTGCATACCCGAATGTCCTTACGAGGCGATTTTCCCCGAAGACGAAGTTCCTTCTGCTTACATCGCCAAAGGTGGAGAATATCAAAACAAAGTTGGCTTCACCGGCCATTATGAAGGCACTAATCATCATGGTGAGAAAGTCGTCTTGGATACCGTTCGTCAGCTCGAAAAGGGCGAGACGGTGGACTTAACCCCCGACATCAAAGAAAACTATCGTTACTTCCAGGAAGGTCCTGGCTACAAAGCGTTGGAGATGTAGAACGATCAAGCCATGAGAGCCAGATGGATAGCCATCTGGCTCTTCTCTAAACCTAATACTCATAAAGAATTGCTATATAAATCTTTTGTAAGCCAGACGAACCCTTCAGCCTGGGGAGGTGCTCATGCAGATCACACATGCTGAAGTTGTCCCGGTTGAACTAGCCCTTAAGCAGCCTGTGCAATTGGCGCACATCGACCCAATACAATCTTTAACAGCCATTTTTATCCGTTTGGAGACGCGACAAGGACAAAATGCTTGGGGGTGCACCATTGCACATCCGCAACTGAACGGCTATCAGGTGAACGAGGTTCTTCAGACCTGTCGGGAATGCGCTGTCAAAGCCGTTGATCTCCATCCCCTCAACCTTGAAAATGCACTAGCTGAACTCGCTCCTCTATGCACTGATTGCCCACCGGCGCTGTGCGCTTTTGACTTAGCTTTTCATGATTTATTAGGTCTAGCAGCCGGTTTGCCACTATATCGTTTACTCGGTGGCTATCGAAACCGAATTCAAACTTCTATTACCGTTCCCATCGCTTCGGTGGAAGAGAGCGTTGAGCTCGCCAGACAATTTGCCGAACAGGGTTTTCGTATTTTCAAAGTCAAAGGCGGCATCGACGCAGCAATGGACGTACAGCGCGTTCAGGCGATCCATCGTGCTTGCCCGGAGTTTATTTTGCGCCTTGACGCGGATGGCGGTTACTCTGCTGAGGATGCTTTAGAAGTGGCACGTGCTCTGGCGGGGGTGTTGGAATTTCTTGAACAACCCACACCGCCCGCAGACCTGCAAACCTTACGCGAGGTCACAAAGCTTAGTCCGGTACCCATCCTTGCCGACCAAAGTGCGTGTGGAGCAGAATCCGCACTACAGGTGGCTGCTCAACACGCTGCGCATGGTTTATCGGTAAAGCTTGCTACCTGTGGCGGCTTGCGTGCCGCTTACCAAGTGGATGCCCTTGCGCGGGCGGCGCGGTTGTCTACGATGGTAAGCTGCTTAATCGAGCCGGCTTTACTGATCGCCGCAGGCTTGAGTTTGGCGCTTGCTAGTCCGAATGTCCAGTATGGTGATCTGGACGGGAATCTTGTCCTTGCCCACGATCCTACCCAAGCGGGATTTGTCCTGCAGGATGGCTGGTTGATCGCATCCGATGTGCCGGGTTTGGGGTACACAGTGAATCTCTAAGCCTCCTCATACTTGAAGGAGAAAATGAGAAGTTGGAACTCCGAGTTCAAAATCTAAGGTTTTGTGAGCGGTTAACAATGTTTACAGAAGCAGGAGTCCGCTTTATCATCTTTCCTTATATCGTTTTTCAAGTAAAATACGCCTATGGCAACGCTGATCATCATCCGTGGGGCTGGCGAAATGGCAAGCGGGGTAGCATACCGCTTGCATCGCGCCGGCCTCAAAATCGTCATGACCGAGCTTCCCCAACCACTTGCGGTACGGCGTTGGGTTTGCTTCTCTGAAGCTGTCTATGAAGGGCAATGCACGGTGGAGGGCATCGAAGCCCGCCGAGTGAAAGACCCTACCGACACCCTGAAAATTCTACAGGTAATGGCAAAAGGAATTATTCCGGTTCTAATTGATCCTGACGGCGAATCCATCCCAGCTTTACATCCCACCGTGGTCGTTGACGCACGGATGTTGAAAAAAGCAATCGAATTGATTCCCACACGGGTCAATCTGATCATCGGTTTAGGGCCTGGCTTTACCGCTGGGAAAAATTGTCATGCAGCCATTGAAACCCATCGGGGGCATACGCTTGGACGGGTATATTGGGAAGGCTCTCCTTTGGCAGATACGGGCATCCCCGATGCGGTGGGATCGGTTCGGGAAAAGCGAGTCTTACGCGCGCCGACCAACGGTGTTCTGACACCCAAAGCCTCAATTGGAGAGCACATCGAAGCAGAACAAGTTGTTGCCGAGGTGAATGGACAACCGATTGTTGCGCCGTTCAAAGGGGTATTGCGAGGTATGCTGCGAGAAGGGTTACAAGTCACTCAAAACCTAAAAGTCGGCGATCTAGATCCGCGCGATGATCCTGCCTTCTGCAGCTTAATTTCTGATAAAGCCCTCGCCATTGGCGGCGCGGTGCTGGAGGCGATCCTTTCAAAACCAAACTTGCGTCCATATTTATGGGCATAAGGGCAAGTTGTCTTTAGATTTTTTACGCTCGAATTGCCTTGTTTGAAAAAAGTTTCTCTAAACACCCATGAACCAACTGCTGCGTCGCGCCTTTAGGCTTTCTTCTGCTCCGATCACCGCTATCGTTGGAGCAGGGGGGAAAACGACCACACTTTTCCAATTAGGAAAAGAACATCGCCAAGACCACTCACGGGTGATCGTGACCACCACCACTCATCTGAGCCACGACCAACCCCTTACAGCCGAGGGACATCTCATCCACCAAGGAGACTTGCGAAAGACCCTCGAACAGATCCTTCATTCGCAAGGTTTGATTTGCTTGACAGGAGAGTGGGATGAACAAACGCAGCGCTGGAGGGGACTGGAAATCGAGGAACTTGAGTACCTTTCCACACGTACGCAGGAGCATAGTACACCGCTAATCATCGAAGCAGATGGGGCAAGGGGGCGTTGTCTCAAAGCGCCCGCCGCCCATGAACCCGTGATCCCTCCGTTCTGCGATGCGGTGATTGTCGTGGCTGGTTTAGCCGCCATCGGAAAGCCGCTCAGCGAGCCATGGGTGCATCGCCCCGAGCGATTTGCGGAACTCAGCGGCTGTGCCATCGGAGAAATCATTCGTCCAGAAATGGTGCAAGACATATTGTGTCATCCCTTAGGAGGACGGAAGGGTATTCCCTCTCAAGCCAAAAGCCATGTCTTGCTCACTCAGGCTGAATCTCCACAGGCACAAGCGGCTGCCAAAGGGATGAGCGCGGCTTTGCTAAAACACTTTGATTCTGTGGTTGTGGTCGCCAAAGAGGATGAATCGTCTTTGCCCATGGTTTCTGCTGTGGAAGACCTTCCGCCTGAAACTGATTTTCGTGTTCCCTATCGTCTGATAGCTGTCCATGAGCACATTGCTGCCATTATCCTAGCCGCAGGAGCATCCTCCCGATTTGGCGAGCCCAAACCCCTGCTGGTTTGGCAGGGAGAGACGCTGATCCACCGCACCGCTCGCCTTGCCATTGAAGCCGACCTAGAGCCAATCATTGTGGTGTGTGGCGCCTATGGGGATAAGATTGCTGCAGAAATTCGAGATTTGTCTGTTCAGATCGTCCACAACATAAATTGGCAACACGGTCAAAGCACTTCGATCAAAGCAGGATTGGAGGTTTTGGGCGAAAGCAGTGGCGGAGCGATCTTCCTATTAGTGGATCAACCCTTTATCTCGGTAACCTTGCTTCGAGCGTTGGTGGAAAAACATTCCCAGACTCTGGCTTCGGTTATTGCGCCTTTCGCTGGAGATCGGCGAACGAATCCGGTGCTTTTCGATCGTCAAACCTTCGGTGATTTACTGAGCTTAGAAGGAGATGTCGGCGGGCGGGCGATCTTTTCCCGTTATCCGCCTGAGTGGCTGTTTTGGCATGACGAAAGGTTACCCTTCGACCTCGATACGCCGCAGGATTATTTCAAACTTCTCGAAATGGATGAATACAGAGACTAAACTCATTTCATTGAAGCCGATCGAGGCAGTCGTCCTCGCCGCTGGGCGTTCCCGTCGTATGGGGGAACCCAAATTGGTCTTACCGTGGGGGGACACAACAGTTTTAGGGGCAGTTATTCGGGCGTTGAGCGAAGGGGGAATGGGAATTGGCTTGCAGGGAATCCTGGTCGTGACTGGCGGACATCAACCCGCGGTTGAGAGCCTTCTGGAACGACTGAGTCCCCCTATCCCCCTGCGCTGGGCGTTCAACCCCGATTACGAAGGAGAAATGGTCAAATCCTTACAGCATGGTTTGAACCATCTCCATCCGAGCACTCAAGCCGCCCTAGTTGCCCTTGGGGATCAACCCCAAATTCTCGCCTCAACGGTGCATGATCTGCTCAAATGCTATCAAGTCGAAGGACATCATCTAATCGCTCCCAGTTATCAAATGCGGCGTGGTCACCCTTGGATCGTCGATCGCTGTTTATGGGGTGAAATTCTTGCTCTAGGGGCAACGCAAACCTTACGGGATTTTTTCGTCTCTCAGGCGCAGAAGGTGCATTACTATCTTGTCGATACGCCGACGGTGCTCAAAGACTTGGACACACCGCAAGATTATCAACGCGAAAAACCACCTTGATCAATTTTGGGGAATTTTATGGTAGCAAACTTACATTAGGGTTTATAATTAATCACAATAACGAGCCAACTCCTGAAGAATATGGAATCGAAAATCACTTCGAGAAGACTTGCGCTCATTGTAGAGGATGAGACTGATACCGCCGAAATGTTGGAGGAGATGGTCCGTTTGTGTGGCTTTGAAGTGCAACATGCCTATTCTGCCCAACCAGTTATGGACCTTTTGTATCAGGAAACGCCGCAACTCGTGCTTTTGGATATTATCCTACCGGATACAAATGGCATTGAACTCTTGCGTGCCATCCGCACCGAAAAACAATTCGACGACCTACCAGTGATTTTGATTTCTGGCAACTGTCATCCTGGCGACATTGAGAAAGGATTGCTTTCTGGAGCTTCCGCCTATCTAACCAAACCGGTCGCCTTTTGGGAGTTAAGAGAAACCATCGAAAACCTGCTGCGACACCAAGCCTCATCTCTATGAATCAAGTCCTGCGTGCCTTTATAGCCATCGAGCTGCCCTCCCAAGTGCAAAATAAACTCAGCAAGGTCATCCAAAAGCTTCAAGACCAGCTTCCCAACATTTCCATCCGCTGGGTCAAGCCACACAACATCCATTTGACTCTTAAGTTCCTCGGGGATGTTTCGATCAATAATATCGAAGCCATCCGCCAAATTTTAGCAAGAGAAGCCAGTGAGATTGCCCCCTTTGAATTTAGCATTGGAGAATTGGGCGCCTTTCCGAACCTGAAGCGCCCCCGCGTGCTATGGTTGCATGTGGCAGCCCCGGCAGAATTGCTCTCTCTACAGCGATCAATAGACTTACAAACAGCAAGATTGGGATACTTGTCAGAAGACCGCCCTTACTCTCCCCATATCACAATTGGGAGAGTGAACAGACAAGTCAGCATAGATGAACTGAGTCGGATTTCCAAACTGCTCGAAAAAACCCATATTGGCTTGGTTGAAGTGGTGAGGGTCAATAGTGTGACTCTATTCCGAAGCGACCTCCATCCGGACGGCTCGGTTTACACGCCTTTGGCAGTTGCTTCTTTCAAAAATCTCGATGATAAAAAGAGGTGAATTCTGGACGCATTAGAAATTGCCCGTCAGCTTGTCGATGTATTAGAAAACAAAAAGGGGGAGGATATCCTTCTGCTAGACCTAAGAGAAATTGCTCCTTTTACCGATTTTTTTATCTTGTGCAATGGCACCAGTGATCGCATGATCCAAGCGCTGGCAGACACAGCGGTAGAATGGGCACGGGAGCACTATCGTCTTAAGGGCCGCCTAGAGGGAGAGGGCATCGACGGCTGGATTCTAGTCGACTTCGGCGATGTCATCTTGCACGTCTTTGCCCCTGAAAAACGCTCCTACTACAACTTGGAAGAGCTTTGGAGTGCCGGCAAGGTTTTACTGCACCTGCAATAGTCTTGCCACATCTTGTTCTTAATTTGCTATCTTCCTGTGCGCATTTTCTAGAATACGCTCAATTTCTCGCTGGCAATGCGGTGGTAAACTGGCCTCAGGTGTGGAGGTCAAAATATTGGTCAGATGTTGGTTCAGGCGTTCGGTAAAATTTCTGCTACCGTTTTTTTCCCAGATCGCAAAAGCGTTTCGGTCTGACAGCTTAGGCACCCAAATTTCTGTTTTACATAGCGATACCGAACGGGGCTGGGAGAGAAAATGCGCTCCTGGGCCGACTTGCTCGATTAAGTCCAACATCATCGTGCGTGGACTGATCTCAATACCCCGTAGAACGCGCTTGGTCATTGCAATGGCTTCATCGGCTAGAATTAACAATCCCAGCGAACCGATGTCAGCGCAATCTAAAAAACCGACGTCATGCACCAAATCGGCGCCGCTCAGCACGGAAATTAAAACTTGCAGGGTGATCTCCATGCTGGCTTGGGCATCCACTGCTTTGCTCTCTGAAGCGCCGCCAGTGCCCATAAAGGGCAGATTCAAGTAATGAGCCACTTCCGCCGCTGCGGCTGTGTAGAGGCTCATTTCGGGTGAGCCATAGGCTGGGCGCGCGGTGCGTAAATCCATTGCCCCTAGAGCTGCTCCGATTGCTAGCGGTGTCCTTGGACGATATGTCTGAATGATGGTTAACACTGCCAAAGCGGCTGCTAAATGTAACACCAGCGCACTGGCACCCGTTGGCGGAGACTCTAAGCCAACCGTTGGCCCTCCCAGACAAATCAGTGGGATGTGGTGTTCGGCTGCCCACAGCAGACTGCCAAGTTGACCATCGGCAAGGCGTAGGGGTGATTCATAAGTGGCAAAGAATGCGAAGTTTGGTTTTTCTCGGAAGGCATCTTCCCCGCCGGAAACAACGACCGCGACTCGATAGATGTCTTCTAAAACTTGCGGCTCGCTTGCCCATGCTACTACGGGCTTTCGGGTTGCCGAAATCATCTCGGCAAATTCATACAAAGGGGAGAGAGATGGATGAACATCGTCAAAAATGCTCAAACTCATCACATAATCTAAATTCTCTAAAGCCTCACACACTCTCGCTACGAGAGCCGCATCTCCTTTTCGAGAGCGTCTCCTTTCTCCACTAACGGGATCGATGAAATACGTACAAGTAGGACCTGGCCCAAAATGTACCCGGCCGGGTTGGATATGGATGGCTTTGTCTTCCTCTCGACCCCAAATTGTAAACTTGCGCGGTGCGCTCTGGATGGCTTTTTCTACCAAAACAGGAGGAATTAAGAAGCGTTTATCCTGCTCCTGACAGCCAGCATTTCGAAGGATCTGCTGCGCTTTGGCATTCATGACCAGTACACCGCTGCTCTGAAGAAGCCTTAGGGCTGCTTCGAAGATACTCTGGCAACTTTGGTCATCCAAAATCTTCCAATGGGGGGTAGTATTCTGATGAATGATCATATCTCCTCGTCACTATACATGGCCATAGTAGTCGCGATGGACAACGACAGAATAGGCGTAGTCCATTAGCGTACCCCAACTGAAGATCGGGATATCAATCTGACGTTGTAAGGCTCTCGCAAAGGGAGGAAAGCCAGTGCATTCCAAAACCATTGCTCCCATATTGGGGTATTTGCGGTAGAACGCAACAGCAACTTGTAGAAACTCCTGCTCGGCCTTATCATAGTCCGCTTCGGGTGGGTTAGGGCGTAAACCCTCCGTCCATAAGTGATCGAACTCCACACATTGTCCATCGTCCATTGCCCCACCAATGACATAATTTGATCCAATTTGGATACCGACCGACGATAAATGCCGATCGCTAAGGTAACGAGAATTTGCCACCAATATCCCGACAACCTGTTGAGAAGAAATCAGTTGTTGTGCCAAAGGCACTTGCAAAAGACTGGATAGAAATACTGGCACGGAGACCGCATCTGCGACTTCTCTTTGAAAATAGGCAAAATAGCCGCACTCGGCGAGAATGGCTCGGCAGCCCATCGATTCCAATCGTTTAGCAGCTCTTAGCAAGGGAGGTAAGCAGGGGCTCTTGTCCTCTTCTCGCACCAATCGGTAGATGTCAATCCCTTCGGCAATTTCATATTGAATGGGAAAAGGATAAGCGCTGGCATTGCGAACATCTCCCGGAAACGCCGGATAGATATCATCAAGCAAAATGACTCCCAGACCCATGCCATAACTGCGTTGTCCTGCTCTGGCTCGGATTTTGCGAATACCCATGTCTCTATTGGAGTGGAGCATCCCGTATGACCTCCCAGAACAATAGGGGATCGATATTGCCGCCGCTAATCACACAAGCAGCCTTGCGAAAGCGCTGTCTGGATTTCCATGCTGCTGCCAGGCTTACTGCTCCAGCTCCTTCTACAACCAAATGGCAACGATGGAACAACCAAGCAATAGCTTGGCGTACTTCGGACAGGGTGACGACTGAGCTCTCTGCGACCAGTTCGCGCACATATTCCCACATTTGCGGAAACACAAAAGGCGCTCCCATGCCGGAGATAAAGCTGGGTGTATAGGATGTGCTGACCGGCTTAGCTGCTTGTAGAGAAGCGGTGAGTGGTGTGGCGGTCTCAACTTCGCAGGCAATGACCTTGATTTGAGGATTAAAAAGGCGAGCAGCTTGGGCAATGCCGACGCATAACCCTCCGCCGCCAAAGGGAACAAAGATCGCTTCAAGTTCGGGTTCGGATTCCAGGATTTCCCATCCCAGTAGCGCATTGGCTGTAATCACCGCACGGTTGGCAAAGGGATGGATCAAATCTCCCCTCATCGAAGGATGATCGCCTTGTATCTGAATGCGTTGGTATTCCTCGAAGGGTACTTCGATCAAACGCGCCCCGTAGCGGGCGATTGCCTGGCGTTTAACTTGCGGAGCATCGGTGGGGATGATCACCGAGCAGGGAATCCCTTTTTGCTTGGCTGCCCAGGCTAACGCTTTACCCATATTGCCTGCACTTGCTGTCCAAACACCATGCTCCATCAGGCGGGCGTCATTTTGCTCCAGAGCATAGAGTGCCGCGCGTGCCTTAAACGAACCTGTTGCTTGCAGCGATTCTAAGCGGGCGAAAATTTCTCCTTCACCTTCTCTATCGTCATCCATCAAGGACAAGCGCAGAAGGGGTAGACTCTGTAAACGATTGCCAATCTTTTCGCGGGCGCAGTGAATGTCCGCAAGACTCACCCAAAAAGAAGTAGACACCTTTTTACCCGTAGACTAGGATTGTATGGCGGCAAAGCGGCATTTAGATTTTCGCCAAGGCGTGATCGAGATCGGCGATAATATCCTCAACGTTCTCTAAACCGACCGATAGGCGAATTAAGCCATCGTCAATTCCTGCTGCATCCCGTTCTTCTTGGGTCATATGCTCATGGGTGATGGTGCGCGGATGCATACAAATCGTGCGACTGGTGCCAAAAGTGACCGCATGAGTGATCAACCGAAAGCTATCCATAACGGCCGCGGCACCCTTCATACCTCCCGGTACGACAAATGAAAGCAAGCCACCATTCGCTTTCATTTGTCGGCGAGCTAATTCCGCTTGAGGATGGTGGGGCAGCCCAGGATAGTTGACGAGTTTCACCTTTGGATGTTGATCGAGAAATTCAGCCACGCGTTGAGCATTTTGGCTGTGACGCTCCATTCGCAAGGAGAGCGTTTCTAAGTATTGAAGCATTAACCAAGCTTCAAAAGGTTGTAAGATTGCCCCGACAAATTCTGTGGTGTTCCAGCGGATATCTTCCACCAAGGCTTCGGGACCAATGACCGCTCCACCTAAGACGGTCGCGTTGCCGCTGAGAAATTTTGTCAAGGAAAGCAGCACGATATCCGCTCCGAGCTGCATCGGTTTTTGCAGAGCGGCGGTTGCGGTTGTGTTGTCTACCATCAGGGGAACGCCTCGTCGATGGGCAACTTGGGCTACCCCTTGGATGTCGGTCACCTGTAAACAAGGGTTGCTAGGGGTCTCCACCCAAACCAATTTTGTGCGCTCATCGATGGCTCTGTCCCAAGCCTCTAAGTTGGAAAAATCTCGCACGTAACGAAATTCGACATTGCACCTTTGGGGAAAGATTGAAGCAGCTTGTTTATAGCCTTCTCCAAAGGTATTTAAGGTTGTGACGATGTTATCGCCTGGACGCGCAATGGTGAAGATTAGCTGGAAAAGAGCCTGCGAGCCAGAGCAAGCGGTAACACAGGCTTCACCACCTTCCAATGCCGCCAGCCGTTTTTCCAAAACGCTCACGGTTGGGGTTTTACTGCGCCCATAGATGTAATTAGGAAATCTCTCAAAACATTCGTACGGATAGGTCATGGATTGAATGATCGGTACGGCAAAAGAGCGAAACTCGTTCACATCTTCAAGAGGGCGGAAACCACTGTGCAAAGCTCGGGTATCAAAGCCAAGTTGCTGATCGGGAGCTGAGCAAGCAGGTTGATTTGGATCGTATACCCACGGATCGCGGAGAAAGAATGGCTTTTCAGTGTGCATAGGGGAGATCCTTTCTGAGATTAAGAATATGACAATTTCTTAAGGAGTTATACGGTAGAGTTCCTCACTGGATAAATGGCATACGATACGATGCCCTCCCCCGAAATCACGTTCGGGGGGTTCATCCACTTCACAGATCTCGCCAATTTTGAAGGGACAACGGGTGTGAAAACGGCAACCCGAAGGTGGAGTGATGGCACTGGGCACTCTACCGCTTAAACGCACGTGAGAAGTTTTTAACTCAGGGTTGGGGCGAGGCACAGCCGCAAGCAACGCGGCGGTATACGGATGATGCGGAGGGGTATAAATCGCTTCACAGGGTCCGATTTCAACGATTTTTCCTAGATACATCACCGCTACCTCGTCAGAGAAAAACCGCACAGCGCTCAGATCATGAGAGATCAGGATCATGGTCGTGTTCTGACTGTTCTGGATTTCGAGCAGCAAATTCAAGACGGCAGCTTGGACAGAAACATCTAGGGCTGAAACTGGTTCATCACAGATCAAAAGCGAAGGATGAGAAGCAATTGCTCGAGCAATGCCAATGCGTTGTTTTTCCCCACCGCTCAGTTGACGGGGCATCCGATAATAATAACTCTCGTCCAGCTTGACTGCCCGCAGGAGACGTGTAACCTCTGCTTGAATTTGTCCCTTTGATACGGTTCCAAAACGACGCAAGGTAAAGGCAATTTGATCACCCACGCAATAGGAGGGATTCAGAACACTGTTGGGATCCTGAAAAACCATTTGGATTTGCTGGATGATTTCCAGAGAACGTTTTTGAACCGGTACGGAGATGTCCAAGCCGATAAAGTCAATCTTACCTTCATACAATGGTTCTAAACCGACAATGGCTCTGGCAACGGTGCTTTTTCCACAACCTGACTCGCCTACAATTCCAAGTGTTCTCCCCCGCTGAAGGCTGAAATCAATTCCATCGGCAGCACGGACATAACGTCGTTTTTCCAAACCAAAATAACCACCAACGGTTTGAAAAGCTACTGGGTAATAGACTTTTACCCCTTTTAGGCTCAACAGTTGCGGAGGATTTTCATCCCATCGATCTGGACAGGGCGGTGTTTCCTCTTCCAAACATTCGGTTACCAAGACTTGATCGAGCCATTCGGAAGCCCGCCAGCAGCGCACAAAGTGTTCGGGCTTGTGCTCTTCACTGAGTGGATGCTCTTGAAAACAAATCTCTTGGGCAAATTCACACCGCGGCGAAAAGATGCACCCTTGTGGTAGACGATCTGGTGAGGGCACACGACCTGGAATCGGTACCAGCCGCCGCGTGCCTTTTGGGGCGTCCACGTCGGGCAGACAGCGCATGAGACCCATGGTATAAGGGTGCAGCGGCTGCTTAAAGATCTCATTAGCTGTAGCCAGTTCGACAATCTCACCGGCATACATGACAGCTACTTTGTGGGAAACCCGCGCCACGACGCCCATATTGTGAGAGATATATAGTGTAGCGGTTTTATACTCGGCTTGTAGCTCGGCGATCAGGTCGAGAACGGCTGCCTCGACGGTTACATCCAAAGCAGTTGTCGGTTCATCCATAATCAAGAGGGAGGGATTATTGAGCAAAGCCATGGCAATCAAAACGCGCTGTTGCTGTCCCCCGGATAACTGATGGGGATAGCGGCTCATCGTCCCTTCGGCATCGGGCATATAGACGCGCTTCAAGGCTTCTAAAACCCTATCATAAGCCTCTTTTTTGCCTAAGCCACGGTGAGTCATCAGCGTTTCTGCCATTTGTTCTTGGATGCGCATCGTGGGATTTAGCGCAGACATCGGCTCCTGGTAAACCATGGCAATATCCGAGCCGCGCAATCGCTGCAAATCCGCTTCCGACCGATTATGTAAGGACTGACCCCGAAACTGGATTTCGCCTTGACGGATAAACCCATTGACACCCAAAAAATTTACGATGGAATACGCGACGGTGCTTTTACCGCAACCCGACTCCCCAACCAAACCGAGATTCTCGCCGCGCCAGATGTCAAAACTGACATCCCGCACCGCATCTACAACGCGTTTTCGAGTTTTGTAACTGACCGCCAAATTCCTAACCGCTAAGACGGGGACATTCTCATCCATTGCCTCATCCTCATTGATAACGCATACTCTCTTCGCGCAAGCCATCAGCGAACAGATTCAAGCCAATCACCAGACTGATAATTGCAAGCGTAGCGGTTAACACCGGCCAAATGTTGACGGTCATGCGGGTATGACCCTCTTGCACCATTCCGCCCCAATCCGGCGTGGGTGGAGGTAAACCCAAACCGAGAAAACCCAACGTGCCAATGTAAAATGCGGCATAGCCAACTCGCATGAGAAAATCGACGATCAAGGGCCCCCGACAGTTGGGCAATATCTCCCTTATCATGATCACCGCATCGGAATCCCCGCGTAATTTGGCTGCAGCGACATATTCCCGGGTGCGAATATCCATGGTTAGAGCACGCACCAGACGGGCGATGCCCGGGGTACCCCCGATTGCAATTGCAATCACAACATTGATCGCAGATGGGCCCAGCGCGGAGATGATAATCATATAAAGCAAAATGGTCGGGAATGCCATGAATGCATCCAAGATGCGCATGATCGTCTCATCAATCCAACCACCGTAATAGCCGGCAGGTAATCCGAGTGCAATCCCCACCAAAAAAGCCACAAAGACCGAAGCAGGGCCGAGCAGTAAGATGGTTCGCGCGCCAAACAACAGACGGGCTAACACATCCCTTCCCAAATGATCGGTGCCCAATACATGTTGTGGAGAAGGAGGTTTGTTGATTTGAGTGTAATTCTGCTCGTAGGGTGAATACTGGCTGATGCTGGGGGCGAAAATCGCTAAGATCACCCAAATCAGGACGATGGTAAGGCCAAACATTGCTGTTGGAGAAGCCCAGATCAGGGAGAGAAAATCTTGCATGCGGCGCGCTAAGCTAGGCGGGCGTATTTCTTCGGGCGTTGCGTCACCCTGAGGGGAGTGTTTGATTGTAAAAGGCAAGCTCTGTCCCATAGATTACCTCTACCTAGTTGTAGCGAATACGAGGGTTGATCGATGCGTAGATCACATCAGCGATCAATTGCGTACCAACAGCAAGAGCGATTAGGATCATTGAACAGGCCTCAATCGTATACACATCTTTATATAACGCTGCGTTCAGAATCAGGTTACCCAAGCCGGGATAACCAAACACGGACTCAACCACTACTAAGCCACCAATGAACCAATTGACATGGAGCATGATAACGGTAATCGGTGCCATCATCGCGTTGCGCAAAACGTGACGAAAGATGATACGACCGCGGCTTAAACCTTTCAAAACCGCTGTCCGAACATAGGCGGTGTTCATGACTTCCACAACGCTGGCACGCGTCATTCGTACTACATAACCGATCTCTACCAAACTTGCCGTCAGCACAGGCAAAACGAGCAACTTTGGATTTTTTAGGACGGCAAATTCTTCCATGAAGACCGTTGCGCCTGGCAATATCTTAAGCCATAGAGCAAAGATCATAATTAATAGAATGCCGGTGGCAAAATCTGGCGAAGCAGCAGTCACCAGACTGGATACGGAGATGAACCGATCGAGAAATTTTCCTTCGTTCAAGCCGGCAATCAAACCGAGTAATATGGCTAAGGGGATCGAAAAAGCAATTGCCAAAGCAGCGAGGATCAGGGAATTTACAAAGCGTCTGGCGATGACTTCCGAGACCGGTCGTTTATAGCGCAACGAAATTCCCATATCTCCGCGAATCAAACCCTTGCCAAGCGGAATGTAATCTACCGGCGAGTCTGTTGTGGCTATCCAACCTGAATATTCATAGCGATATTCAATGCCTCCCTCGCCTTCTACCCAAAGGGCTGCTCGGTTGGCATTATCGATCCCCCAAAAATAGCGTCGTCCATTTTCATCTACCCGCCAACTTGCACTATCATCCACTCTGACCACGCTGCCATCATCTTGCCGAATCAAGCGGATAAGCTGCCCGTTCTCTACATCCCATTGCACCAGATTGCCGGCCTCATCCACTGCCCACCACTGGCGATATCTTTGCACCGTGCCTTCACTGATCACGATCTCCTTCAGGGGAAATCCCACCACCCTTTGGGCTTGCCAATCGGAGCCGAATAGCCATGAGATATAACGAATGACGACTGGACGATCTAACCCCAACTGGTTCTGCATGGATTGTTCCTGTTCGGGAGTTGCATACGCCCCAAGGATATTGCGGGCGACATTGCCAGGGGCAATCTCAACAATGGCAAAGACGAAGATAGAGACCAGAATCATGGTCAACAACATGGTGAACAAGCGCCGCAGGATATATCTTCCCATTGTTTAATTCTCAGTGGTTGAATTCACCGCTAAACTATCATCCTCGGGTTTCGCTGGCATCCCGACTCGCCGCTGAGTGTGTCAGATACCATGCGCGTTGATCCACTCTTGTTCCCTTTCGACGATCTTGCGAAGGTCGTTTTGAATGCTCGGCGGTAAGGGCTCTACTTGATGGTTTTGCAAGATTTCGTCCACCATTTGAGCCGCCCGTGCTTCCATTGATGTACCACCACGCTTGAGCCACACCGAGTGGGGATTCTTATCGATAAGCTTGGAGTAAAATGGCTCTTTGTAGTGTCGGAGGGTATGAGGGTGATTGAGGTAACTTCCGGTGGGCCCTAACTCCTCAATAACCTCAATGGCTAAGGTTTCATCATCGACAACTACACCTTTCGTAGCAGCGCGCAAAAATCCCAAGAATTCATTGCATAACACAATTAACTGCAACGATCCTTGCAGCCCCGCATCCATGAAACCAACATCGTGAACGATGTTTGCCCCATGCAATAAGGCAGTAACTAAACTGATGGTCGCCTCGAAACTACATTGTTGATCGAGAATTTTCGAGTCTGTGCTCCCGCCTAACCCAAAAACCGGCAGATCGTAATATTTTCCCATCGAGGTGGCAACCCCTTGCTCATCGGCTAAAACGTAGTTTCCGACCATGGTCTTTAAGTTATAAGGGCCGCCATTCCAGCCCGGCACTGCCACAGCAGACCCCTCGCGCACCAATTGAGAGAGGGTAATCCCTAACAGTGTCCCGGCGTTCATCGAGGCTAAACATCCAGCCGTGGTCACTGGTGAATTGACACCACCGGCATTCAGAGGAATGTAAAGCTGAGGCAGACCCTTTTCAGCTAAATACATGCATTTTTGAGTTGCCTCGACATTGGCGACCAAACCCGACGTTACATTGATATAGCAGGTAGCAAAAGGCTTACGTTGAAAGTCCTCCGCACCCCCGGCAACAACCTCGCACATCTCAACGGCTGCCACACAACCTTCAAAGTCAGGGGTAACAAAGACAATTGGCTTGGTGGTGTTATTCAGCATGACTTCCATCTGATAACGATCGTAAATGCGCTGATCGACCTCTTGTGGCAGAAAAGCAGACATCACAAAGTCGATTTCGGGCAAGGCATCCATCAAAATTGCCGCTTCTTTAACGTCCTGCAGCGTGGGCTTGCGTCTCTCGCCGCTGCGGTGGTCTAAGATATTTAGGCAATCGGAGCCTCCGCCAAAGTAAGATTGATACCCTCCCGCGCGCATGGCTACTTTGCCATTGCGATCGTAGAGGGTAATGCGCTTGGGGACGGTCAACAGTGCTTTCTCAACCAGATGGCCTGGCAGACGAACCCGGAGTCCGTCTACTTTTGCACCAGCCTTTGCCAGCAAGTCACGCGCTTTCTCATCGTGTACATCTACACCAATCCGCCACAGGATTTCTAGACTGGCAAGGTGAATACGCTCACACTCCTCGTGACCCATACGAGCATAATGAGCGCTTGTCATACGAGTACCATGTGTCTCTATCATAGATGCTACCTTATTGCGTTTAGATTGATTATAAACTCCCGTGCCGTTTGTATTGCCCACAAACGGCACGGGGAGCTGAAACAATGTCTAAGCTTCCTTCCAAGTTTCGTGGAAGATGGCAAATTCTTCTGGGGAGGGTACAATCCCATGGAATTTCTTGTCGTAAATCTTCCACACATTCATGAAGAAGGGGATGCAGACTGACCCGCGTTCTTTTTGGATGACTTCTAACTTGCCCACGATTTCGCGGCGTTTTTCCAAATCTACGGTTTTCATGGCTTCTTTCAGCAATTGATTGAATTCCTCATCTACCCATCGCGTTTCGTTCCATGGCACCGGATTGCCTTCATCGTCGGAGATATAGGCGAGGGGCAGTAACATGGGTGCTAGCGTGCGATGTGCCCACCAGGTGATGCCTAGATTCCACTCCGTCCATCCATCCCAATATTGACTAGCTGGCATCGGTTTGAGGTTGATGTTGAAGCCACCGGCTGCAGCATCTTCTTTGAGGATTTGGGCATAAGCCATCGATTCAGGCCAATCGCTGGCAACGACCAATTCTACCGTCACCCCATCGGGATAACCCGCTTCAGCTAGTAAAGCTTTGGATTTTTCTGGGTCGAATGGATAAGGTGGAATGTCTACATATTCGGGTTGAGCGGGGGCAACATGGCTGTCGTTGCCGATTGTGCCTTCACCTTGAAGAGCGATTGCCAATATTTTCTCGCGATTATGGCAATGTTTGAGCGCCTGGCGTACCAAATTGTTAGTCCAAGGTTCTTGATCGACGCGCATGCGCAAGACTCGGGTGGCTGCAGTGGGGGTAGAAAGCACTACATAGCGGTCATCATTTTTAGCTGCTTCCCAAATGGCAACCGTCGGTTCGATAATGGTATCCACCTGCCCGCTTTGTAGAGCAGCAATATCCGCTGTGCGATCTTCGCCTAATTGCACCATAACAATTTCGTCCAAGTAAGGCAAAGGTGAACCATCTGCACCCATTCTCCAGTAATCTGGCCGACGCTTCATGCGGCAACGCTCACCCGGTACATACTCTTCCATGGTAAAAGCACCCGTACCGATTGGCTCACGGGTAATATCACCACCGAATTCTTTGGGTAGGACGCAGGCTGCGTAATGGAAAAGATGTTCAGGGACAAAGATGGATGGCTCATTGAGAGTCAAAACAACCGTATAATCATCTTTTTTCTGAACACCTTCTTTGGAGAGATAGCTCATCGAGCCAAGGATGGAGGAGCCAACGTCTTTATCTAACCATTGGTTAAAGTTGAAAACGACATCATCGGCAGTGAAATCTTTGCCATTGCTGAACTTAACCCCTTGGCGGACATACAGCGTCCAGGTGAGCAAATCTTGGCTAACTTCCCATTTTTCAAGCAAATAAGGCTGGGTGATGCCTTTTTCATCCGTATAGGTCAGGTAATCGAAAACATGTCGCCAGGCGTGCGATTGGCTGACCAGAGAAAAGCGTGCTGGGTGATCAACGCGCTCGACGCGGGTTGCACAGCGCAAAATACCGCCTCGAACGATTCCGCTGGTAGGTGGCGCTTCGGTAGCTGCTGGAACTGCAGTAGGGGGCACAGCGGTGGGAGGGACTGCCGTTGGCGCGGCGGTTGGGGTAGGCTGAGCGCAAGCAGCGAGGTACTTGGCACTCGCCAGGGACAAGCCTAAGAGGGTCGATAAGCGCAAGAACTCGCGGCGAGAGATCTGATTCTTGCGCAGCATCTCTTGGGCTTCGGGAATAAGAGGGTGAATTTTCTTCGGTTGCATGGGTACGGTCTCCTTCTTTAGATGTGGTAAGATAGTTATGAAATTGCCGTCATTTGCAGGATCTCGGGGTGTGCATAGCACAGGATATAAATTGAATGGGAGAAAACACCATACAGATATTTGGCGAGGTGCACCTCCGTGGAAGGTGAATAACTAATACATTATGGTATGGCTATTGACATTTTTTATCTTATCATCTAATATATCTATTGTCAAGTTAATTGTTAATTGATATATCAGTTTGCGATAAAGAGATGCTGTGGTAATCGTATGGAGAGAGACCTGCAGACAACCAAACAAAAAATCTATAAAGAGATCCGCCGCTCGATCATTATGGGGCATCGTAAGCCGGGAGAACGATTGGATGTCGAGGAGATCGCTCGTCAATACAACTCAAGCATTACTCCCTTGCGCGATGCTTTGCAAATGCTGACCCAAGAGGGCTTAGTCACCATCAAGCCGCGCTCGGGGTACTTTGTCACTCGGATGACTCTGAAACAATTGCGCGACATGATGGAATTGCGCAAGATCTTGGAATTGGCAGCCGTTGAAAGAGCGGCAATGCGCATCACCCCTTCCCAGATCCAAGAATTGCGCACGGTTCATGCAGGATATACTGGTGATGATGATGTCTCCTATGATCGATATACCGACGAAAACCGCAAATTTCATGTCACCATCGCTCTTGCTTCGGGAAATATGGAATTGGCTGAATTGATTGGCCGTTTACATGATCGCTTAGCTCGCTTCATGGTTTTGCGTCATGCCGGGCAGTCTCAGGAATACACCCATGCCCGCATTGTCGATGCGTTAGAAAAGCATGATCCCGAGGCTGCCAAAAAAGCTTTGTTAGAAGACATAGAAGTCGCTCATGATGAGATTATCGATGAAATCCTTGAAGAAAAGGCGGGTAGCTGGCATGTGGATACCATTCGATGAACCGATAACTAACCTTTCATTCCGGCAGGGCGTGCAAGTTCATCCGTCAAGTCGTAAGCTAACGCTTTTCAAGCGTTGTAAACATCATCCTACTCACACAATCAGAATCCATCCCTAAGGAGAACCTCATGAATCTGGAAACAATCTATCAACACGTCATCGATGGCGAAATGGATGAAACCGCATCTAGCGTGGAGGCGGCTTTGTCGAAAGGCTTCAGCGCCACTGACATCCTCAACAAGGCATTGATTGCAGCCATGGATGAAGTCGGACGGCGATACGAAGAAGGTGACTTTTTTGTCCCTGAGATGCTGATCGCAGCTCGAGCCATGCAGAGCGGTTTACAAGTTCTTAAGCCGCATTTGATGCAAGGGGGTGTCGAGTCGGCTGGGAAAATTGCCATTGGCACGGTAAAGGGAGACTTGCATGACATCGGTAAGAATTTGGTGGCGATGATGTTAGAAGGCGCCGGCTTTGAAGTCATCGATTTGGGAACTGATGTTGACCCACAAAAGTTCGTCCAGTCCGCTCAAGAAGGCGCACAGGTGATCGGTCTCTCTGCCCTGTTGACGACCACGATGAGCAATATGGCGTTGACAATAGACGCCTTACGCCAAGCCGGACTGCGAGATCAGGTTAAGGTCATCATCGGGGGCGCGCCAGTGACTGCTGAGTTCGACAAGCAGATTGGCGCAGATGGCTTTGCGCCAGACGCTTCTACTGCCGCGCGGGTTGTGCGTCAATTGTTGGATTAAGCCTACTCTACTTTGGAGTACCGACTTCCGAATCTCTGGACTCGGAAGTCGTTTTTATTAAATTCGTATCCATCCTGTCCAATTTGGGGTTAAAATAATTAGTCAGCTACTCTGCAGAGCAGACATTTAGCTTAGATGACCTCTCAACTTGATATGTCCCTTTACAGAGAAAAATGGCTGGATAAATAATATAGAAAGGTTCGCTAGATGAACGAAGATTATTCTGAAAAGCATATTCATTTTTTTGACCGTCCGAATGTCGAGATCGAAAAATTGCCCTTTGGTGGTGGTGTCCCAATCGGCATTGAGCAAGTGTATAACCCGAAAGTTGGCATTGGGGGGGCTTACGCAGGGTGGGGTGTGCCAGTGGATAACCGCGCCTTACCTCTTCGCTTGGAAGAACGCTTAGGCGAGAAAATTGCTACCAGTGAGGTTGGTTCATTGGATGAATTGGGTTTCTATAGCCGCCATCACCTGCCTAACCTGACTCCTGAAGAACACCTTGAGCTGGAAATTGAAGTCGGAGCAAGACTCTTACAAAGAGCGATTGACGCCAACGGTTGGCAGGCAGAGGATGTGGGGGGAGTTTTGATTGGGATGAGCAGTCCGGTGTGCGAAGATTACTTGGAACGAATCTGTCAGCGCGCCGGAATTTCGGATCAAGCGCTAAAAGTGAGTGTTCATAAAGCCTGCGATGGCTCCGTAGGTAGTTTGCATCTTGCCCTCAATCCCTTTCTTTCCCTGCCGGCAAAAGTGAACATTGCCGAAGAACTATTGGGCAAAAAAGTCTTAGTTGGCGGGATTGAGGGCTTAAGCCGTTTCCTCTTTTCCTCACGGGATGTTAATGCACTGCAACTCTTTGGGAACGGCGCCGGTGTGGTTGGTATTATCCCCGGCGAGACAGTTAAGTTTTTGACCGGCTCGACTCGGGAAGCCTATGATGAAGAAGGGGTCTTACAGGTTAAAATGACGTATCCTCACTCCCGCGAAACCATGCTGGAGGTTTCCCAAACCGGACAATCTCACCTACGCGTTGCCGGATTGATGCATGAACCGGATGGAGATGCGCCTATCGCTATGGCAGGGATGATGGGGATGGTTAAGTTGTTCATCCGTAACGGCGTCCAAGTAGTTGTGGATGTCTATCGCGCTTACCAGCAATTGATGGAGAAGCTCGGTGAACCGGGCAAAGAACTAGCGGTGGCTATTGCACATCATGCCAATTACAAAATCAACCGCCTCAAAGAAAAACAAGTCCAAAGCGCCGGAATCCCGATAAATTTTCCATGGCTATTGCATGATTTTGGAAATGTCAGTGCGGCGTCCAATATGATTGCTTTCCTGCGCTATCTTCCCAACCTAAATGCAGGTGACCATGTCTTGTTTGATGGTTTTGGCGCTGGCACCTATTATGACTCTCTGGTTGTTGCCTTGGCTTGATGGACTTTCCCCCGGAATTGATTAACGCCCTCCGCCAAGCTCAAAGGGTAACCGCTCTGACCGGGGCGGGGGTTTCCCAAGAAAGCGGATTGCGTACCTTTCGGGATGCTCAGGATGGCTACTGGGCACAATATCGCCCTGAAGATTTAGCGCCCCCTCAGGCTTTTGCACGCAACCCCAAATTGGTTTGGGATTGGTATGCTTGGCGTCGCCAAAAAGTCCTCCAAGCTCAGCCCAATGCAGCCCATAATGCGCTGGTGGATTTGGCACGCTTGATTCCCGATTTTACGCTGATCACCCAAAACGTAGATGGACTACACCAAGCAGCCGGCAGCCCCAAGGTAATTGAATTACATGGGAACGTTCGCTGTGTCCGTTGCTCGGTTTGCGCTCAGCTTCACTCTCAGTGGGACGAAATTGCGGGCGAGGTGCCGCGCTGTGAACGCTGTAATGGATTATTGCGTCCGCATGTCGTTTGGTTTGGGGAGAACTTGCCTCAAGCTGAGTTGGAGGCAGCTTTCGAAGCTGCACAACGATGTGAACTGTTCTTCTCAATCGGTACCTCCGCCGTCGTCCAGCCGGCCGCTTCCCTAGCACACCTTGCCCGTCAAAAAGGCGCGCTGGTGGTTGAAGTCAATGCCGAAGCAACGCCCCTAACCCCCTTTGCCGATTATTCTTTTCAAGGCAAAGCCGGCGAGATCTTACCAGCGCTGGTAAAAGCCGCGTTTTTTGCAGCAGGTTGATTAAAGCAAAAACGTTGACTGCCAGCACGCGGTTATGGAATACATTCCCTGAATGCGCAATCGGTAAACAAGTTTTTCCTAAGCTCAACAGCTTACTGCGTCAACTCGTAGCGATCGATCAATACCCTTGCAGTAGTGTAGAACTCAAAAACAATGCGTTCGCGCTCCATCGTCACTAACATAGCACCGTATGCGCCGTTGAACCGTTTCTGGCTTCCTGCGGCGGTCTCGCCAAACCCATATAAACCACCTCCGCCGGCGCCATTGATAAAGTAAACCAAGCCATCTACGATCAAGCGTTCGTAAAAATGGTCATGTCCACATAAGACTGCATCTACTCCCCACTCCTTAAATGGCCAGCGCATCCAATCTACTGCTCCTCGTTTGCCAGAGGTGTATGGAGGGTGGTGCATAAAGACGATTTGCCATGGCAAGGTAGATTCAAGGAGTCGCTCTTGGAGCCATTGCGCCTGACGGGAACTGCGTCCGACCCCGTCGGGTTCGCTTGAGTCACTGTTCAGGGCAAAGAAATGACCCCAGCCCCATGTAAAATCGTAATAGCGTTCGTTGTTCGGAAGCTCAAAGTAGTCTAGATAGGGTTGAGCAGCTTCGCTCATCCAATCATGATTCCCTAAGGTGGGAAAAAACCGATTCTTATCTGCACCAGCTCCATATTGGCCGCGATAGGGGTAGATATACTCGTGGTAAAACTGCCCGATGCGATGATCGATCGTCTGGCGTGATCCATCAGGATAGTTGTTGTCGCCGGTAGTAAGGATAAAATCGGGCTGCCACGATTTGACCAACTCAGCCACCTGACGGGCATCTTCGTTGCCCGATCCGTAATCGCCGATCACCGCAAACCGCACTGCTATCTCAGGCGTCGGTGTTGGAGACTCGGTTGGTTGAGAGGTTTCTGTTGCCGCGGCAAACGTTTCGGTTTGGGTTGGGAAAGTAGGCGAAGGAACAGTCTCCTCTGCCTCTTCGGTCATCGTTGCTTGCGCAGTCGGCGTGGGAAAGGTGGTGCGTAAAGAACACGCCACCATTAGCATGAAAATTATGAACCCGCTAAACAACTTGGCGAAGGAGTTTAATTTGGTCATCGCTGCTCTAACCGATAAACAACCCCCCCATGGTCAATTACATAAACTTCGCCATCTTCGTCCTCCCCAAACGAGGCAATGCGTCCGAGGTCGGTGAAGAGCCGTTGATGCTGCCAGTTTCCATCGGGAAGCTGCCGTAAACCATCGACCCAGCCGCTACAATAATCGCCAAATAAATAGATTCCGTTCCACTCGGTTAATTTGTTTCCCCGATAGACGACGCCGCCGGTGACTGAGCATCCTTGATCATGACCGTACTCATAGATAGGGGGAATGAAATGCCTATCGGTTGGCGGTGTCCCCTCGTAGGGGTGGGTACCTTCGAAGTACTTCCAACCAAAGTTGAGGTCACCGCTTGCCCCTGCTGATACGACATTGATCTCCTCCCAGCGGTTTTGTCCGACATCACCGATATAAAGATCGCCACTCTGTCGGTCGAAACTCATTCGCCACGGATTGCGTAAACCATAAGCCCAGATTTCTGCTAAGCCTCCTCCATTTGCCCACGGGTTTGAGGGGGGAATAGAATATCGCTCGTCGTTGTTGACATCGATGCGTAGAATTTTACCCAAGTAGGTCGTCAAAGATTGTGCGTTATTCTGGGGGTCGCCGGCTGAACCCCCATCTCCCAGTCCGAGATAGAGATAGCCATCCTTGCCGAAAATAACCGCACCGCCGTTATGATTGGCGTACGGTTGAGCAATTTGTAACAAGATGACTTCACTCAACGGATCAGCTTTTTCCGCTGTCGGAGGCAGTGCCTGGAAGCGAGCAATTACGGTATCCCCGTTTCGATCTGTGTAGTTGATGTAGAAATAGCCGTTTTCGCTATAGCGTGGGTGAAAGGCAATGCCCAGCAGACCTTGCTCGCTCCCACGGCTGCCAACTCGATCGCGGATATCGAGAAAGGGGGTTGAAGCCAGCCTGTCGCCCTGAAAGACGCGAATTTTGCCCTCCTGCTCTAGGAAGGCTAGACGGCCTGTACCATCGGGAAAACCTGCCATCACAACTGGCGCTTTTAATCCCCGCACCACTTCCGTCCAGCGAACGCGCGTTGGGTCGGGGAAGGATTGAAAGACGACTTCAGACTCAAGGGTCGCAGCAGGTGCAGGACTGGCTGTGCTATCTCCAATTGAAATGACCGGAACGGCAATTTCATATTGGGTGGGTGAGAGGGTTGCTTGCTCCGAGGGAGCTGTAACCGTCTCTTGGAGTTGTCCGAGATGGTTGGGTTCAAGATCGGTTTTCGGTTGGCACGCTAGTAACACCAGCCCCAGAAGGATACTTAGCCAAGAGTAGCGTTTTCGAGAAGCACTCATGATTTTGGCTCCTCCCAAAACTCAGCGTCTTCGATGTCTTCTGCTCGGAATTCTGTCTTCTTGTCGTCATACAATTGGCTGGTTATCGAACTGCGGATCTGCTTGAGATGTTCTTCTACCACCTCAGGCGGGCAGAGTTCGACGAACAGATAAGCGCCGAGCCAAATGATGAGCGCATCATCGACGGGACCAGGGGCTAAATCTGGGGCGATCAAGTAGGCGAGCGAAGCGATAGGCAATAACTTGAGCAAAGGGTTCACCCGCCGATCGGCTAATAAGCGTAAGATCAACTTAATCCGCGCAGATAACTCCCAAAAGAAACCGCTGTTGGGGGCGTGTTGGATATTTCGATTCGGACTTGTGCTCATTCAAACCTCCAATCTCAAACGAATTCATTATACCTTACGAAAGAAATAAAAAAACGAGGCGACCGAAATCGCCTCGTCTCGACCGAAAAAAGCACGCACCTACGAAGATTTTGCAGCCGCGACAACCGCTGCAAAGGCTTCGGGTTGGCGCACCGCCAGATCGGCAAGCATTTTGCGGTTTAAGGCAATATTTGCCTTCTTCATTGCATCGATCAGACGGCTGTAGGTGGTGCCGTTTGCCCGAGCAGCCGCGTTAATGCGCGCAATCCATAAACGGCGCAGATCGCGTTTACGGGTGCGTCGGTCGCGGTAGGCATACCAAAGGCTTTTCAGCATGGCTTCGTTGGCGCGGCGGAAAAGCCGCGAACGAGTGCCAAACTGACCTTGGGTCATTTTGAGCACCTTTTTATGATGCTGCCTGCGATAGGGCCCGGTCTTTACTCTCATGCTTCACTCTCCTGCCTTCCCCTGAGCGCCGGTGAGCTGTTCTCACCCGTTGCTTGCACCCAGCGGTCGGCGAAATGAAATTCGTTAGAAACCAAATCGCTTTGGCTCTATTTCAAATTGGGCGCGAGTCGATAGACGCGCTTGATAATGCCTCTGCCCCGAACGGGGAGCATTTCTTGGAAAAGGCGCTTGGTGCGTTTGGATGTGCGGCGGCGCAAGTGGCTTTTACCACCTTTGGTGCGCACCAGCATCCCCGTCCCCGTCAAGCGAAAGCGCTTTGCTGTCGCTTTATGGGTTTTTAGCTTATATTTTCCTTCAGACATCTTTCGCGGCACAGTCTTTCTCCTTTCACAGAAAACACCGCGCTCCAAGATGGGCGCGGGCGGTTTAGAAACTGTTCGAGCAGGATTTTTTATCAGCGCGTAATGGTTTCTTTCTCTTTCTCTTTCTTCTTCACTTGCTTGCCTGGGGCGAGCACCATGAGCATGGTACGTCCTTCCAAGGCGGGTGCTTGTTCGACCACGGCGATGTCGGATAAATCTTCTGCTACCGCTTTCAGGTCTTCGAGGGCAATTTCTGGATAAGTGATCTCCCGTCCCCGAAAGCGGATGCGCACTTTGACTTTCATTCCATCTTCGAGCCACCGCCGAGCATCGCGCACCTTTAAGGCGCGGTGATGTTCATTGGTCTTGGGGCGCAAGCGAATTTCTTTGATTTCGATTTTGCTCTGTGCTTTTCGAGCTTCGCGTTCTTTCTTCGTCCGTTCGTAAATAAACTTCCCGAAGTCCATCACCCGGCAAACCGGTGGGTCGGCATTAGGCGCCACCTCTACCAGGTCTAGATCCGCTTCGTGGGCAATGCGGTTTGCCTCTTCGATAGAAACAACCCCGATATTCTCACCTTGTGGCCCAATCAAGCGGACTTGGGGTACTTTGATGGCTTCGTTTACTCTGAAATTGACCGCGCTGATAAGCTACTCCTTTCTATTTACTCGATCTAAAACTATTCTTTCAAAATTATGGCTTGCATGATACCAAAGAAGTGCCAAATCGTCAACAAATTTTTTGCTTCCCGAAGTTTTCTCGATCTAGCAGAAGTTCCCCATCTAGGATCAACAGTCTTAGGTGGTGCTTAGCATTTTGACTTTTACGGCTGCCTACTCTGATAGTTTTGTGAATTTGTGAATCGTTGCGGCGTTTTGCTGATGGGGGTTATGGGAAAGAGCGTTCTTGGTCATGGAACAGGCGGTCGAGATTGTTTGTTCTTGATGAGTGAATATTCCGAATGATACCCAAATTATTTCTGTGCAATATCTTGACAAATTATATATCTTATGTATAATAAGACTATCAATATCTTATTGGCTTAGAATGAGGAGAAAACAATGAAACCCCAAATCATGGATACACCCCCGCTAATGACCTTGCCCCAACCGTTCATTTTGGTTGAAGGAGAAATCAAACCCGCAGAGAGCCTCCAACAGGCTGTGCACCAAATCTTGTTGGAAATCGGTGAAGACCCCACTCGCGATGGTTTAATCAACACACCAGACCGTGTTGCCCGCATGTATGAAGAATTGACTAGTGGCTATCGTACCGACCCAGATAAGTTGATTAACGGTGCCCTCTTCGATGTTGAATATGCCGATATGGTGCTGGTGCGGGATATCGAGTTTTACTCGCTTTGTGAACATCATCTCTTACCTTTTTTTGGCAAAGCGCATGTCGCTTACATCCCTGACAAAAAGGTGATCGGTCTGAGCAAAATCCCGCGTATTGTAGAGATGTTTGCCCGCCGTCTGCAAGTGCAAGAGCGCATGACAACCCAAATCGCCGATTTGCTGGAAGAAAAGTTACACCCTCAAGGGATTGCAGTGGTTGTTGAAGGAGCGCACATGTGTGCCATGATGCGCGGCGTTAAAAAGGCAGAAGCTACGATGACCACCAGCACGATGCGTGGTTTGTTCAAGACAGATCAAGAGCTGCGCCGTGAGTTTTATGCCCAACTCAGTCGACGGCGACATGATGAGTAAGCGATCCAAGAGTAGGGTATGCAAACTCTTAACATTTTGATCACCGGAGCAGGTCGGCGCATCGGTCGTGAGTTAGCCCTAGCGGCTGCCCAAGCAGGAGCGAACGTTGCCTTACACTATCATTCGTCTGCTGAGGGAACTCAAGAAACCGCCCAAGAAATCCGCTCGCTTGGAAGAAGAGCTGTCACCCTATGCGCCGACCTTGCTCAGTTGGATCAGGTTAGTAGCTTAATCGACACTGCCCAACGAGAACTCGGTGATCTCACTGCTTTGGTCAACAATGCTTCGATCTTCGAGCCATTGGATTGGGAGACAACCACGTTATCGGCTTGGGAAAGACATCTCGCCATCAACTTAACCGCTCCTTTCCTGCTCAGCCAAGCGTTTGCCCGCCGCTTACCTGTCGGGGCAAGCGGACGGATTATCAATATCCTTGACTGGCGTGCCTTGCGCCCTGGAGCGGATCACCTACCCTATACCATTAGCAAAGCCGCTCTGGCTGCCCTGACGCGCTCCCTTGCTCAAGCCTTTGCGCCTCAGATTACCGTAAATGGACTTGCGCTGGGGGCAATCTTACCCCCCGCCGATCAAAACGCTTTCAAAACCACCAATCATGTCTTGGCAAATGTCCCCGCTGGGCGTTGGGCAACGCTGGACGAGGTCACGGCGGCTTTCGTTTTCTTGCTCTATGGACCTACATACATTACGGGTGAAATTATTCATATTGATGGCGGTCGTCATTTGGTCTAAAACCAACGATAGGAGAGAGGATGGACAAAATTTTTATCAAAGACTTATTGGCTCGGGGTATTATCGGGATCAACGATTGGGAGCGAGAAAATCCCCAAGAGATTTTGATTAATCTCACCCTTTTTTGCGACACTCGCCAAGCCGGCGAATTAGACTCGATTGACCACAGTGTCAACTATCGCACAATAGCCAAAAAGGCTCTGGCTCATGCGGAAACGGCGGCGCGATTGACGGTGGAAGCCTTAGCAGAGGACCTTGCCCGCATGTGTCTCGAGGATCCAAAAGTGCAAAGCGTCATTGTGCGGGTCGAAAAACCTGGTGCGGTGCGCTTTGCCCGATCCGTGGGTGTCGAGATCGAACGCAAGCGACCATAGGAGGGAAAACATGGAACACGTCGTTTACATTTCCGTCGGGTCGAATATCCTGCCTCATTATTATTTACCCAAGGCAATCGAATTGCTGAGTCAGAAAGTGACTTTGTTAGAAGTGTCGTCCGTATATGAGACGCCACCGGTAGGGACAAAGGGCAGAAATTTCCTCAATGCGGTGGTGGTTGCCAAAACATCCTTAAACCCCAAAAGCCTTAAAGAAGAGGTATTGCGACCTTTGGAAGCAGCCTTAGGGCGTCAACGGACAGAAGATAAGTTTGCCCCGCGCACCATCGATCTGGATATCATTGCCTGGGACGGCAAAATCACCGATCAAGATGCATACCGCTATGCCCATCTGGCGGTTCCTTTGGCAGAAATCACCGGTCATTATCCGCTGGGCCGCTCGACGCGCCGCATTCAATCGCTAGCAAGACAGTTTTTACGGCAAATGCCTCTAAAGTCGCTGCCGCTAATCAGCTTGATGTAGGTCTTCGTAGTGAGAAGCTCTCCCTTTGTTGGGGTGTACATCTTGTGTCAGAATCGGTATTTGCACTAAGACAATCTCAGTTCGAGTTTCTGCCAGAAAAGGACAAAGATGAGGAGAATTGCATACTTAATGTTTGGCTATCATTGGAGGATATGTAGCGCCTTGGTTGGGCAAGCGGTAGTGCAAACCGCACACCCCAAACACATCTCTGCGTTCATCTCCGGTATTTCATAGGGTTGAAGTTGGGTGAGCACCTTTCGTTTACATAGCAAAGCTGCTTGACATACACCGTTCTCACAGCGTTGGGGATCGCATTGTTGAAAATTCAGCAGCACACTTCGTTTTGGCATCTGTCGGCTCCAAGAATTAATAGGGTTGCAGTCATCGCTCGTTTAGCTATTTAGATGCTGCTAACTTGGGAGAAGTTACATTCCGAACACTTTTTATGACATTTTGAAACCGCCGCAAAACGAGAAGAGCAGCGTTCGTCTTCTCCTTGCTAAAATTGCTGGGGCGATGTTGGAGTTAGACGAACGAATTTTGCTTAATTTTGCCTTATGTCTATTTCAATAAAGCGTCCATCCATAATCCATAAGACAAAAACAAACCGAATGCCAATCCGACGAGCCAAACGATCCAAGCAATTATGATCCAACAACCGAGATTCGAAGCAGCAGGTTTGAGGGTTGAGTCTTGTGGATGTTTCGGATTATAAAAAACCGTTACAGTCTTTCCATAAGGAAATTGACGCAATGCGTATTGGGCGTCTGCCTTTTTTACATAAAAATGTTCTACTGGGCCAAAGGCAAGACGTTCATTTTTGTAAGTTTGTCCATTGACTTGATAGGTGTATTCAACTCGCAATATATAGTAGTTATCATAGTTCTGCTCGATTTC
>FWPU01004567.1_pt1:0-20000 | contig 31985 bp, 26 predicted proteins | sample 2228361 | NCBI WGS metagenome assembly FWPU01 (sample SAMEA103939777, study PRJEB20133) | metagenome
CCGTAAAAGCAGAAGCAGTGCAGGATATTCCTCTTCAGCAAACCGGCAGAACTCACAGGTTTTATTTTCAGGGCTGGAGTGCTAATCCACAAAGCGGTGCAGAATTTCAGGATTCAACTGCATTACAAACTGCTGTTGTGTTTAAGTCAGACAATACAACCATACAGGCAGAGTTGAATTTTTAATTAGCCCCGAGATTCATCCCTGACAAACAAATAATCTCTCCCAAATTCTTTCCTGACTTTAGTACAATAATTTACTATCGGTTTCGTTCCGCTGGAACTTTGGAATTTTTTTGCATTGCATTTTTTCTATTAACATTTCGTCCCGATGGGAATATCTTAATTGCACACAGATGACACAGATTGAACATATTTACACAGATATTTTTCGGAACAGTCAGGAGACTGTTCCCTACAGTTTTTTATTGAAATGATTTTTGTGGGTAATGGACTTTTAGCACTCCTGAATCTCTATTTAATAAAAAACCCTCTCAGGTTTTTCTGAGAGGGTTATTGAAAAAGACATTCAGGTTAAACTGTTACATTTTCTTTTTGATAAATTTTCTGAAATTCTCTTGCAGTCCTATTTTTCCACACTCCTTTATGATAAGCATAACCAACTATTAAAGGCATTGCTATGGTGGCTTCACTGTACACCATTTGTTCATAAGTGGTTGAAACTTTTCCCCAGGAGCTTGCTTCTTTAAGTGTCGAACCGGAAAGTGCTCCATCCCTTTCATCGGCAACTGTAATCTGAATAGCATATTTGTGCATATCAGCTTCTTCCATAAGTATATCAGCTGCAACAACTATGTCCTGAGTAAAGTTTTTAGGAACCCCACCACCAATCATAAATATTCCAGTTTCTTTGCTGTGAAGTTTAATCTTTGTAAGCTCATAAAAATCTTTTCCTGAATCAACTGCTACATGTTTTTCTGGATTATTATGCTGATGAATTACTAACCCAAATCCGGCAGAGCAATCGGAGAAAGCAGGAATGAAAATAGGTACATTTTTTTTGTAACAGGCATAAACTACAGAATCATCACATTTAGGTCCACCATTCTCTTCGAGATATTTACCAAACTCCCACATAAATTCTCTCGATGAATAAGCTTTCGGTTCCATACTATCAAAAATCTTTGCAGTAGTATCATCGCAAATACGAAGCTCATCTTCATCAATAAATGTATCATAGATTCTGTCTATATGTAAATCTCTTAATTCATTATCATCAACCCACTTTGTTCCTTTGTAGTGCTTAAAACCAAGAGCTTCAAAGAAATCCTGGTCCACCATAATTGCACCCGTTGAAACGATAGCATCAACCATATTATTCATCACCATATCATAAACAACTTTTTTAAGTCCTGCACTAAACAGACTTCCTGCAAGCGTGAGTATAATAGCACAGTCTTTATCATTCAACATCATTTCATAAATCTTTGCAGCACGATTAAGATCTCTGGCAGAGAAAGCCATTTCACCCATATCTTCAACCAGCTTTACTACATTGTGTTCCTTGATGTCAATGTGCTTAACTACATCCTTTAAGTAATCTTTTTTTGTAGCCATTTTCGTCTCCTTTTTTTGAAATTTAAATTAGATAAAAATTCATTTTATAATCAGAAAAATATTTTAGCCAGTTTTAGTATTCCTTGTTTCCAGGGAACTCTGTGAGAAATACCAGTTTGATCCTTAAACTCATCAAGATGATCAAGATACCACTGATAATTCCGAATCAGAGCATCTTTATTCGAATATTTTGGTTTGAAGCCAAGAACTCTTTCTGCTTTTTCAATCGAAACAAAAGAATCTTTTGAAGCGGTTTCATAAACCCATTTGTACAGAGGTGAAAGTTTTAGAGCTTCAAGAATTCTTAATGTCCAAATAATAGGTTTTTCGGGCAAGCCAACTATTTTCTTTCCGAAACCAGCATAATCTAATACTGCCTGATAATCTTCACGCATAGTTGTAAATTCTTTTGCACCTATATTAAAGGTGTCGTTTACAATTTTTTCATCTAAGGTAGCACATAAATAAATTGCTTCGCATAAATCTTCTACATCAAGCAGTTGATATCTGTTTTTACCATTACCAATCATAGGGAATCCTTTACCATCTTTAGCCCAATCATAAAACAAAGCAAAAACTCCCAGCCGTTCAGGACCTATAAATGATTTAGGTCTGATAATCGGAACGCACTTTCCCATAGATCTGAACTTCAGGCATTCTTCTTCAGCAAGTATTTTTGCTTTACCATAAGGACCAACGCCTTCGAGCTTATCATCCTCATAGAGCGGATGATGATCAGGGATGCCATAAACAGCAGTTGATGAAATATGAATGAATCTTTTTACATCAGCATCAAAAGATGCTTCGAGCATGTTTCTTGTACCATCAACATCAGTAGAAAAAATATCCTCAGGTTTATAAAGTGGAAGTGCAGCAGCTGTATGAACAACTATATCAATGCCTTTTACTGCTTCTTCTGCAATTTGCTTATTTCTTATGTCGCCTTTAATTATTTTTATTTTATCTATCATATCAGGATAAGTAAAATCGACAATATCAAGAGAGGTTATATCATGTCCTCTTTCATATAAATAACGAATTAAATTTATTCCGAGAAATCCGGAACCACCTGTAATTAAGTATTTCATTTTTCTCCGAAGATTATTAAAAAATTAGCGTTCAAAATTAGTAATTTCGCCTGCGGCTTACAATTTTGTTTAGTGATTATTTCTATGAAAAAATTAACATCTGATAAACGAAGAAGGTTACTAAGTTTATTCTCATCTGTATTTCTGCACTTGATTTTTTTTGCGTTGATAATTGTATCCGGAATTAGTAGTAACCAACTATCCAAAATAAACCGACAGATGATTACAATAGAATCAGTTCAGGTAGAAAAAGAATCAGAGCCCGTTAATGGTACTGAAAAAATAAATGATAAATCGGAAGCGGAGAATGCACAGAATCAGATACTTGAAGAAATTTCCGAAGGCAATCAGATATTAATTAATGAAAAAGACTTAATTGCAGATACAACTGAACTCGATCAGATATATTCTGAAAGGACACTAAATCTTTCACTCAAATATCCTAAAGGTTGGACTTTTATTGACCAGACAAAAAAGAATAAACTTGACGGAGTAACATTTTGGTCAGTAGAAGGTATCTACAATCCACCACCATATATTCATCTTGAGGTTGTAGAAAAGTACTTATTCAATCCTGATCGATATAAATACAAAGTAAAACAATTTGATTCGGAATGGTATTTCAATGACCCGGAAAATATTGAGGGGCAGGTTTCTCAGGAAATTTATATAAAAACAGAAGGTGAGGATGATTTCATAATTAAATTAATTATGAAAGGAGAGGAACAATTCCGTCAATTTCAGTCAAAATTTTTTGCAATTGCGAAGTCTTTAAACTGGGATAAGCGAATATTTTGACTTTAGCAATTAAATTTTGTTGATTCTGAGCATTTAATTTTACGCTAAGAGATTTAATATCTCGTTTTTCTTGACTTTTGAGCAGTAAAAATTTAGTTTTGGAACTCTTTTTATTTAGGACTTATAGGATTCGGAGGAATTTAAGTGAAACAAGAAAAAATGACTAAATTTATTAAGTCAGAAGATGCTGATAAAAAATGGTATCTGGTTGATGCTAAAGACCAGGTCTTAGGAAGATTGGCTTCTCAGATTGCTAAAATTATCAGAGGAAAGAATAAGCCGACTTTCACTCCCAATATGGATACCGGTGATTTTGTTGTTGTTATAAACGCAGAAAAAGTTAAGCTTACTGGTAAAAGACCCGAGATGAAACAATATATTCATCACTCAGGTTATCCGGGTGGTCAAAAAATCAGGTCAGTTCGAGAAGTTAAACAAACCAAACCTGAATTTTTAGTTGAGAATGCAGTAAAAGGTATGCTGCCTAAAAATCGTCTTGGACGAAAACTTATTAAAAAATTAAAAGTTTACACTGGCGAATCTCACCCGCACAGTGCTCAGAAACCAGAACCAATTAGTTTTACGGAGTAGTTGAATGGCAGATAAAATTTTTGTCGGTAGAAGAAAGACTTCGGTTGCCAGAGTTATTCTTAAGAATGGCAGTGGTAAAGTAACTGTTAATGAAAGAGAGTTTGAAGATTATTTCCCGCAGCTTTTAAGTCGTGAAGATATACTCGCTCCGTTTAAGGTTACTCAAACAGAAGGTAAATATGATGTGTTTGTTAATGTAGATGGTGGTGGTACAACGGGTCAGGCACAGGCAGTACGACTTGGAATCGCAAGAGCTCTGATTGATATAAATCCGGAATTTCGACCTGCTCTTAAAGCTCAGGGATTTTTAAGAAGAGATCCCAGAATGGTTGAGCGAAAGAAATACGGAAGACCGAAAGCTCGCAAGAGATTCCAGTTTTCGAAGAGATAATTTTATAGAGTTTAAGTTCGGGTTAAAGTATAGAGAAATTAATAAAACTTTGACTTTGAACTTAGACTATGTTTTTAACTTAAACTTTAACTTTAACTAATAAACATACTTTCGGATTTACCACCTGTGTCCCGATAGATTCGGGATGGAAGGTAAAGATGAAGAAGGTAGAAGAAAAAACAGGAGATATAAAATGAAAAAAGTTGAACTTACTCAGCTTTTAGAAGCTGGTGCGCACTTCGGGCATTTAACCCGCCGTTGGAATCCCAAAATGAAACCATACATCTTTATGGAAAAGAACGGGATTCATATCATTGATCTTAAAAAAACTCAGGAACTACTTGCAGTGGCTTGCGACGAAATTTCAAAGATTGCCGCTGATGGTAAGAAAGTTCTTTTTGTCGGGACTAAAAAGCAAGCAAAAAATATAATTGAAACTGAAGCTCGTCGAAGCGGACAAAACTGGGTCAGCGAAAGATGGCTCGGTGGAATGCTTACTAACTTTGCGACTATTCGTAAAAGTGTTAAGCGTCTTAACAACATAGAAAAACAGGAAACTGACGGAACATTTGACAAAATAACCAAAAAAGAACGTTTAATTCTTTCAAGAGAAAAAGATAAACTAAAAAAAGTTCTTGAAGGTGTTGAATCATTAAATAAACTTCCCGGAGCTTTGTTTATAGTAGATGTGAAGAAAGAAGATATTGCAGTTAAGGAAGCAAACCGACTGAACATCCCGGTATTTGCAATTGTTGATACAAACTGCGATCCTGATCCTATTGATTATGTAATCCCTGCTAATGATGATGCAGTTAAGACTATTGAGATTATCACAAAACAAATTGCCGATTCAATAATAGAAGGTGAAGCAAAGCTTAAAGAGAAGAAAGCTGAAGAGAATGCTGAGAAGGAAAGATTAAGAAAAGAAAAAGAAGCTAAACGAGAAGAAAAGAAAAAAGCTGAAGCAAAAGAGAAAAAACAGGAAACCGAATCAAAAACGGAAATTGAAAATCCTAAATCCGAATAAGAAACAGAAAGGAAAGTCAATATGAATATTACTGCTGCTCAGGTTAATGAATTAAGACAAAAAACAGGTGCCGGTATGATGGATTGTAAGAAGGCACTTACTGAAGCAAACGGTGATTTTGAAAAAGCAATTGAAATTCTAAGAAAGAAAGGCGCAGCCGTTGCTGCTAAAAGAGCTGAAAGAACTGCCAATGAAGGCATAGTAGCTACCAAAGTTTCCGAAGATCATAAATATGGTGTTATCGTTGAATTGAATTGTGAAACTGACTTCGTTGCTAAGAGTGAAGATTTTGTAAAATTATCCAATGAAGTTCTTGAAAAAACTTTTCTTTTAAAACCGGAATCAGTTGAAGAACTCTTATCAAAAGAACCTCAATTGAATGTACTTGTTACCGATGTAATGGGTAAAGTTGGTGAGAAAGTTGAAATAAAGCGCTTAGCTAAAGTTGAAGCTCCGAATGGTTTCATTATGGATTATGTACATTTTGGTTCTAAACTTGGTGTTTTGCTTACAATAGATAATGTTAAATCACCGAATGGCGAACTGGTTTCTCTTTCAAAAGACATAGCAATGCAAATTGCAGCTATGAATCCGATTTGTGTTTACCGTGAAGAAGTTCCAAAAGATATTATTGAGAAGGAAATGGAAATTTATAAGGAGCTTTCACGAAAGGAGGGCAAACCTGAAAATATGTTAGAGAAAATTGCTCAGGGAAGAATAAATAAATTCTATCAGGAAAATTGTCTTTATGAACAAACCTTTGTTAAAGACAATTCTAAAACAGTAAAAAATCTTATTGATGATTATAACAGGAAATATAACGAACAAATAAAAGTGGCACATTTCAAGCGGTTTCATCTCGGAGACGAGAATAAATAAATCTTACACAAAGGTCTTAACTAAGTTAAGACCTTTTTTTATATTTGAACATATCGTTTAAGAAATTAAAAGGATAATCTTGGCTGAACTAAAATTTAAAAGAGTGTTGCTTAAACTAAGCGGTGAATCACTAATGGGTGAACAAGGTTTCGGAATTTCCGCTGAGGTTCTGGAATTCTTTGCTGATGAAGTAAAAAAGGTTCACGATGTTGGTGTTCAATTGGGAATCGTAATCGGTGGCGGAAATATTTATCGCGGTCTTAGTGCTCACTCTCAAGGAATCGATCGTGCAACCGGAGATCAGATGGGAATGCTTGCCACAATGATTAATTCGCTGGCATTACAAAATGCAATTGAAAAGAAAGGCATTCATACTCGCTTAATGAGTGCAATTAAAATGGATGAAATCGCAGAACCATATATTCGTCGCCGTGCAATAAGACATCTTGAAAAGGGCAGGGTTGTAATTTTCGGTGCCGGAACCGGTCATCCTTATTTTTCAACTGATACTGCTGCGTCTTTGAGAGCAGTTGAAATAGGTGCTGATGTTATTGTCAAAGGAACACGAGTTGATGGCGTTTATGATTCAGATCCTGAGAAAAATCCCGAAGCACTCAGATTCGAAAAAATTTCTTACCTCGAAATACTCAAACAAAATCTTCGTGTTATGGATTTAACCGCAGTAAGTTTATGCCAGGAAAATAACCTCCCAATGATGGTTTTTAATATGGATAAACCGGATAATTTATTGAAACTTGTTCTTGGTGAAACGGTAGGCACTTTTATCAATAATACCGAGACATCCCTTTCAAAAAAAACTAATAACAATTAGAGGTGTATATGCATCCGATAATCAAAGATGCCAAAATCAGAATGGATAAAACATTGGAAACGCTTAGATCAGAGTTAGCCAAAGTTAGAACCGGCAAAGCTACAACGGCGCTGCTTGATGGAATTAAGGTTGATTATTACGGCAATATGACTCCGCTTAATCAGGTTGGAAATCTGACAGTTCTTGATGCTCATACTTTATCAATCACTCCTTGGGATAAATCGATGGTGACGGTAATTGAAAAAGCTATTCTTGAAGCAAATCTTGGATTCAATCCGGTATCTGATGGAACAAATATTAAAATTCCTGTTCCGCCTTTGACTGAAGAAAGAAGGAAAGATTTTGTAAAAATTGTAAAAAAATTCGGTGAAGATGCTAAGATTGCAGTAAGGAATGTAAGAAGAGATGCAAATGAACATCTGAAGAAAGAGCAAAAGGATAAAAAAATGTCGGAAGATGATTTAAAGATTGCTGAGGATGAAGTTCAGAAACTAACCGATCAACACATTAAAATGATAGATGAACTGCTTAAGCATAAAGAAAAAGAAATAATGGAAGTTTGATAAATATTAATCCAGGTTTTGTCTGATGGCAGGCTGATGCCTGCCTATTTTTTTATTCTGTGAACAGTTCTCAACAATTACTTTCCTGAATCACTATCTGTTATTCATATTTTAATTATTTTTCCAAATAATTTTTATCAAAGTTTATAAGAATTGGAACAGCAGAACGGACAGAAGAAAATATTCGGATTTATTGACGGGGTATTGATAAGAAACATTATTCTTACTATTGTTACTATTATTATCTTTCTTGCAGGCGTTCTTGCTTATGGAGTTCTTCTAAATAAGAGAGAAATTCCGCTTGAGAAAGCAATGCTTGAAAAAGGATTCACAACTCTTGAAGATGTGAGTATTATTATTGATAGGAAAAGATTTACTCTCGAATTATATGAAGATAATGTACTTGTTAAATCGTACCGGGCAAGCTTTGGCAGATATTTATCGGACAAGAAAAAGCTGGCGAATGATGGTGCAACTCCGGTTGGTGAGTACAAAGTTTGTGATATAATTCCACAGCATAAGTATTATAAGTTTATTAAAATCAATTATCCTAATCTGGATGATGCTTCTGAGGCACTGAGAAAAGGCATCATTACGCAAAGAGAATTTAACAAATTGAAATTCGAATTTTATTATGGCGATTGCACAAGTGACGATACTGCACTTGGCGGAAATATAGGAATTCACGGAATAGGCAGATTAAATTTTTTCTTTAAGAATCTTCCGTTTGTTTTTAACTGGACAGATGGTTCTATTGCATTAAGTAACGAAGATATTGATGAAATTATTTCAGTAATAAAGATAGGGACCAAAGTTGTTATCAGATAAAATAATTAATAAACTTTTATTGCTTGTTATTATTCTTGCTGCCGGTTGCTCGGATAAGAATGAAAAAATTCCCGTGTTGAATTATGATGATAAAAAGCAAATGCTTGAAGTGGTAAAAAGATTTGTTGATGAGAATGTTAGTGTAGCTTTCGGAGGTGTATTTGATGACTCGGGGAAGGAATCCATTATAGCCGGAATTGAAAAGAATGATAAAAATGAGTGGGGAATAAAATTCCTTCAGATTAGATTAAACGAGAATGAATTACAAACTGTTTTTGAAACAAAACTTCTCGATGGTTCATTTAAGGAAAGTATGGTTGACAAAATAAAATTTCCGATGAGAGATTATGAACTAATTTATTACAACTCTCAGGGATATTTTATGGGAAGCGGTGGAGGAGAAGTTATTTCCTACATTATTGATTTTGGTAAAAAAGAAATTTATTACGCTCATCTTGTTGCCGATCCTGAAATTCCTCCTTCACTTTACATTTCCGCTAATACTCAGGACAAATATATAAGAGAGTTTTTCTATTCATATTTTAAACGAGACTATCCGAAACTTCGCATAGTTGATGAAGACATTAAATTAGATTGATAAATTTTTTCTCATTATCGAACTGTGATGATTTTTTTCAGAACAATCATTATTCTTTCATTCTTCATTCTTACTGTAACTACTTTTGCTCAAAGAAGCAGCACATTCGAGCTTATTGAAATAAGATTTGAAGGTAATAATTCTTTCAGCAAGGCAGATTTAATAACGCAGATTGAAAGTAAAGAATCACCCTTTTGGCTGTGGAAATTTTTGTATTCATTCACTCCACTTGGAAGTGAAAAACAATATTTTGATTCCCTGAAAATCCCCCTCGATAAACAAGCAATAACAAATTTCTATCTCTCAAACGGATTTTTTCATTCAAAAGTAACCCACGAAGTTTTATTAGATTCAAGCTCTGAAACAGCTGTGCTTACTTATAGAATTTCAGAAGGTATTGCATCAGTATTCAGAGAAATTAAAATTTTTGGATTGGATAAACTTCCGGATGATGAAAAAAATCAGTTAGTAATCAATTCAATCACAATTGAACCAAATAAAAGATACATTCAGGCGGAAGTACAGTCCAATATCAATTCGATGTTGAAATTCCTGACTAATAATGGATATCTGTTCGCTCAGTATGATAGCACAGTAGTGCTGATAGATAGTTTAAAAAACTCTGCCGATGTCAGTATCTATATGCAAAGCGGAGATAAATATTTTATTGATGGAATGAGAATTTACAAATCAGGTTTAAGTGCTGATGAAATTACAGATGAACTAATTAAAGAAATTGTTAACATTCCTTCGGGTCAGAATTATGATCAATCAAGGTTGGAAAGAAGTGAAATCAGATTACTAAGAACAGGACTTTTTAACTCAGTTGCCATAAATCCTGTGATAAAGGATACACTAAATTATCATGTTCCGATTGAAGTTGTTACACAAATCGGAACCCTTAATGAAATCTCGCCCGAGATTAAAGCAGATAATGAATTCAGTTCTTTCAATACAGGTTTGGGAATTGATTTTATCAGAAAGAATTTATTTGGTGATGCAAGAAAGCTTACGCTTTCAACTTCATTCAGATTGATTGATATTCTTAATTTTAATTTTTCAAATCTTTTAAAGTCATCTGAAAATCGGGATTCAACTTATCAGGGAGTGCTTGATACTGAATTGAGGTTAGAGCAACCTTATCTTTTTGGTCGGCCAATACTCACTACAACGAAAGCTTACTATCGTGCATCAACATTGCTCAGAGAAACAGAAAGAATATACGGTGCGAACCAGGCATTTGATTTTGAAATGCCTGTTTACACTTTTCTTACATTACTCAAGCCACAATTTTCAATAGAAGTTGCTGACTACGAAACAAGGGATAATCAATCCACAATTTCATTCAATGCTAAAAGCATCACTCCGGCTTTCGGAATTGAATCCGGTTCTTACAAAACTGATAATTTTTTATTCCCTACTGAAGGCTATAATCTTTATCTCTATCCTGAAATATTTCAATCAGAAACTGATGCAAAACTTGTTATAAATAATGCACAAGCCGAAGTAAAAGAAACCGGAAGATTCTGGAAAGTTCAGACTTCCTTTTCATTCTTTCAGAACATTTCGGGAGATAGAAAAGGTATTGTGGGTACTAAAATTAAAGCCGGTTATATTCAGTCTCTGTCTGGTTCATATGATCTTATTCCACCTAATAAAACTTTCTTTGCTGGCGGAAGCAATTCAATCAGGGGCTGGAGATCAAGAGAATTATTACCAAAAGATACTGTAGAATATTTTGGAATCAGAACAAGAGGCGATAATACTCCTCGTGGTGGAACATTCCTGATTGAAGGATCGTTTGAGTTCAGAAGAAAATTTGCTGAAAGTTTGGGCTTAGCTCTCTTTTTTGATTATGGAAATGTTTGGAATGGATATGAAAAAATAGTTATAAACCAATTTGCAATTGCAGCAGGTCTTGGTATAAGGTATTATTCATCGATTGCACCTTTCAGGTTGGATTTCGGTTTCAAATTCTACAACCCTGATGACCAGAAAACCATTTTCCAAAAGAATTTTCTGAAAAATCTGGAATTCCATTTCGGAATAGGAGAAGCATTCTAGAATATGAATCCCAATGAATCTTGGCTGCTGCAGGATATTTATTTATTTTTGGCACTCTTAATCAGGATGTTTATATGATTTCAAGTATGACAGGTTATGGCAGGGCTTCTGCCGTCAATAAAAAAATTGTTGTTGATGTAGAAATAAAAAGTATTAATAGCCGCTATCTCGAATTGTTTCTGAAACTTCCTCAATTGCTTCAGAGTAAGGAATATGAACTTCGTGAGTTGATTAAAAACAGAATTAAACGAGGAAAAATCAGCGTAGTTATTTTGCTTAAGAAAAATGGTCTTGCTGAGGATGAAATTTCATTAAATGAAGATAAATTGAAAAATTATATTACGCTAATTAAACAGATAAAAAAAGCGGCAAGAATTTCTGATAAAATAAAATTGGAGCATATTCTTTTCAGCAGAGATATAGTTACAACAACAATTGAAGATATATCTGAGGAAGAATTTAAAGTTGTTATAACTGCTCTGGAAGCTGCAATAAGTAATTTACTCGAGATGAAGAAAAAAGAAGGGAAAGAATTAGAAAAAGATCTGAAGAAGAGAATTAAAATGATTGAGAAAAAATTGGATGAAATTGAATTACTGAGCCAGGGCAGTGTTAACGAACATTTTATCAGATATCAGGCAAAAGTGAAGCAATTGCTCGAGGATAAAACTCAATCAGTTCTGGATGAAAGGATGATGATGGAATTAGCAATTCTTGCTGAAAGATCTGATATAACTGAAGAATGTGTAAGACTCAGAAGTCACCTGAAATTCTTCATTGAAGCTGTTGATAAGGACCCTGAGCCGGGTAGAAAATTAAATTTTCTCTGTCAGGAAATGAACAGGGAAACCAATACTATTTCTTCAAAGACTCTTTCAGTGAACATTACACATAATACTGTATTAATTAAAGAAGAAATCGAAAGAATCAGAGAGCAAATTCAGAATATCGAATAACAGTGTCTGAGAATAATGGAAAAATAATTGTTATCTCATCTCCAAGCGGTGGTGGGAAGACTACTATAGTAAGAAAATTACTTTCTGAATTCCCTGATATTGTGTTTTCTGTATCAGCAACAACCAGACCCAGAAGAGCTGATGAGATTGATGGCGTTCATTATTTTTTTCTTACTGAAAAAGAATTTGAAGAGAAAATTAAAAACGACGAATTTATTGAATGGGAGCGATTTTATGATTATTACTACGGAACCTTAAAATCTTCAGTTATTGATAATATCAAAAAAGGGAAAGCCGTACTTCTGGAAATTGATGTTAAAGGTGCATTATCTGTCAAAAAATTATTTCCGGATGCTGTCTTAATTTTTATTGATGTGCCTTCATTCGATGAACTTGTAGATAGATTAAAAAAAAGAAAAACAGAGAGCGAGTCTGATATTAAAAAGCGGATTGACAGAGCAAAAATGGAATTGAGCTACAAAGATAAATTTGATTATATTTTCACTAATAAAGAACTGGAAGAAGTAACAGCACAGATAAAAAGTTTATTAATTGATTTATTAAAAAAGGAGAAATAATATGAATATTAACCCGGTTGATTTAAGACAAATTGATCAGAAAGCAGCAAATGTTTACGAAGCAATTATAGTTGCTGCAAAAAGAGCCCGTCAGTTAAATGATGAAAATAAAATTGAATTCAATGCTTTAATTAATTCAATCCCTCAATCATCAACGGATGACGATGCTGAAGATGTAACTAACCCTCAGCAACTTAAACTTGCACTTGAATTAGAGAAAAGAGAAAAACCTCATCTTCAGGCACTTAGTGAATTACTGGAAGGAAAAGTCGAATACAGATATAAAACAACTAAATAATTTTTTTATTTTGATTGTAACCTGAAAAAATACACTACTGTCTTTGAGATAGAAAAAGTATAAAAAAATCAGTATTAAGTTCTTTCAATAGATCGTCATCCTCGACTAACCGAAGGATGACTTTTTGTTTTTTTACAGTAAATAGAATGAAAAGAATCTCTAAAAGAATAATAATTGAAGCGTTAAAAGATCAGCAGAATATTTTTGGTGATTATTTGTTTGAAGAAAAATTACCAGATTCAAATGCAAGGTATCCGGAATTTCATCCGAAAGTTGAGGTTATAAGAGAAACCATTGAAGAATCTTCAAACTTATTTGATGATTCCGAAGAATGGAAGAACTCTAAAACATTGGAAGAGCTTAATAATCTGATTAAAAACTGTACAAAGTGTGAATTGCATAAAAACCGGAATAATTTTGTTTTTGGTTCCGGCAATCCTGCAGCCGATGTGATGGTTATAGGCGAAGGCCCCGGTGCAGAAGAAGATAAACAAGGATTACCATTCGTCGGGAGGGCTGGCCAATTATTAACTGATATTTTGAAAGCAATCAAATTTGAACGGAATGAAGTATATATTGCTAACATAGTTAAATGTCGTCCTCCTGAAAACAGAACTCCGTTACCTGATGAAATGGAAACTTGCATCCCCTATCTAAAAAAGCAAATTTCAATTATTAAACCTAAAATGATTTTGTGTCTGGGATTAACAGCTGCAAAAGGTTTACTCAGAAGGAAAGAATCACTGACAGCTTTAAGAGGAAAATTCTTCGATTATGAAGGTATTAAAGTAATGGTTACATTTCATCCTGCAGCGTTGCTAAGAAATCCTAACTGGAAAAGAGATTGTTGGGAGGATGTAAAAAAATTCAGAAAAATGTATGATGAAATTGTAAGGTAATTTTATGTATATATTGACAATGAAAGTTCAATTTATGATTTTCCTACAGAGATTTGATAAAATATTTTCTTAAATTGATAAAACCGGTGTGAATTAAAAGAAAAGAATATGTACAATGGCAAAGTCAGTCAAAAAAAATAATAATTTGTCAACACAAGTAAATACTAACGGCAATGTTCCGCCTTCTGCACCTGAAGTGGAACAAGCAGTACTTGGCGCAATGCTCATAGAAAAGGAAGCTATTGCGAAAGCCATCTCAATTCTTAATACCGAAAGTTTCTACAAAAGAGAGCATCAACTGATTTACGAAGCAATGATTTCACTATTTGAATCAGGCGAACCTGTTGATGTTGTTACAGTTTATGAGGAACTTAAAAAGAGAAATCAGATTGAGCAAGTTGGTGGTGCTGCATATATAAGTTTCCTGTCTCAGAATATCGCCTCAGCGGCTTTAATAGAAACACACGCCAGAATCGTAGTCGAAAAACAAATACTTCGTTCGTTAATACAAAGTGCACATCAGATAGCAAAAGATGCATATGATGGAAATCAGGATGCATTTGAAATACTTGACGAAGCAGAAAGAAAAATATTCGAGATATCTGAACTTCAGATGAAGCGAAACTATCAGGGAATGGATGTAGCGGTTAAAAATGCTATTGAATATATAGAAGCAATTCATACCCAAACACATCGGGATTTTGCAGTTCCAACAGGATTTTATGAGCTTGATGAAATTCTTGGTGGTTTTCAAAAATCAGATTTGATTATTATTGCAGCAAGACCTTCTATGGGAAAAACAGCATTTGCCCTAACTCTTGCACGAAATGCTGCAATAGATCATAAAGTGCCTGTTGGAATTTTCAGTCTCGAAATGTCCACTATGCAACTTGTTATCAGATTGCTCTGTGCAGAGGGAAGATTAAATGCACACCTTGTAAGAACCGGAAAACTCCCTCACTCTGAAGGTGCAAAACTTAGTAAGAATGCACATAAACTTATTTCTGCTCCTATCTATGTTGATGATTCACCATCTCAAACTGTTCTTGAAATCCGTGCAAAAGCCAGAAGACTTAAAGCTGAAAAAAAAATCGGATTGATTATTATTGATTACCTACAATTGATGCAGGGGCCAGCCAAAGCTGAAAGCCGTGAAAGAGAAATTTCACATATTTCAAGGTCATTAAAGGCGCTTGCTAAAGAACTGAATATACCGGTGATAGCATTAGCACAGTTAAATCGTGCAGTTGAATCGCGTTCTGATAAAAGACCACAGCTTTCTGATCTCCGCGAGTCCGGCTCGATTGAACAAGATGCAGATGTAGTGATGTTTCTTAATCGTCCGGAGTATTATGGAATTGAAAAAGATGAAAATGGTGAATCACTCGAAGGCGTTGCTGAAGTAATAATTGGTAAACAAAGAAATGGTCCTACTGGCACAGTTAAACTTGCATTTATTAAAGAATATGCAAGATTTGAAAATCTGGCACATGCCCGTCAAATTGCCGAATATTCTCCGATTCAGGAAGAAGACATAATTTAAAACTAATTTTCAGAAAGTTAGATGAAAAATCACCTTAATCTGCAGATACTTTTTTTAATATTGTTCGGATTCAGTTTTTCATTTGCACAGGTTTTTTCAGACAAAGATATTTCGGAATGCAATAGCCGATTCAAATTTGCTACTGAAAAAAATCTAACTGAAAAACCAATTGGTGATATAATAGCAGAAATTGGGAAGACTTTCCTTAACACACCTTATGAAGCTCACACGCTGGAAGTTACAGACAAAGAACAACTGATAATTAATTTCTCAGGATTGGACTGCACAACATTTCTTGAAACAACTTTTGCATTAGCCAGATGTATAAAACAAAACAAAACTTCTTTTGACGATTATAAAAATGAATTACAATTAATACGCTACAGAGATGGTAAAGTTGGTGAATATCCATCAAGACTTCATTACTTTTCTGACTGGATTTTTAATAATATTAAGAAAGGTTTGATAAAGGATGTAACAAAAGAAACAGGGGGAAAGTCAATAAAATTTAAAGTAAACTTTATGTCGACGAATCCACATTTATATAAACATCTTAAATCAACCCCGGATTTTATAGCTGTTATTAGAAAGCAGGAAAATGAAATTAATAATCGCGAATACTTTTTTATTCCTGAAGATGAAATCGAACAAGTTGAAAGTAAAATTCAGAATGGTGATTTAATTGCATTAACTACAATTGATAAAGGATTGGACATCGGTCATGTTGGGATAGCAGTTAAGATGTCTGATGGTAAAGTCTACTTTATGCACGCACCTTTAGTTGGAAGTAAAGTGCAAATTACTGATTCAACACTTTCTGACTATGTGAAAAAAAATAAAAAGCATAGCGGAATAATTATTCTAAGAGCTTTATAAGATCAAAATTTATTACTCAATACTTCTCTTATCATTTCATCAAGTGATTTTGGTATTAACCCAAACGATTTCATCTTTTCAATATTTAATGAGACATCTTCAACCTTGGGAAGTTGAGGTATATCATCCAGTTTAATTTTAATCAACAGGTTTTTATCAAATCCTGCCAGTTCACATAATCTTTCAGCTAGTTCATACCGGGAGACCCGTTCAGGTCCACCAAAATTAATAACCTCACCATAAAAATCTTTATCGATCAGTTTTGAAATCAATCTCGCAGCTTCTGTAACAGAAATCGGCGAGCGGAATTGATCAATAAAAACTTTTACAGATTTGTTGTTTTTGAGGTTCTCATATAAATAATGAAAATGAGATCTTGAATGATTTAATCCGAAGCCAAAAAGTAAAGCTGTTCTTAAAATTACATAGTTGCTGAAAGTCTTTCTTATCTTTTCTTCTCCCATAAGCTTTGTTTCAGCATAGAGAGAGACAGGGATTAACTTTGCATCTTCTCTCAAATATGAACCGCGGTATCCAGCATAAACCAGGTCTGTCGAAGTATAAATAAGTTTTGCCTGAAATTCTTTACAAAGTTTAGCTAACTCCTCAGTTAGCTTAACATTTATATTATAGACATCTTTAGTGGAAATCGTGGAACTTAAAATTGTGTCACTGATTGCAGCAGTGTGAATTACTACCTCCGGTTCAAAATTTTCAAAAGCTTTCCTTAATTCTATAAAATTCTTTAAATCGATTCTAAGATTGTTGAATTGAATGCAATTTCCGGTATTATTATGGAAGATTGTTAGTATTTGGTAATTTCCCGCAAGGAAAATATTCAGATATTGTCCGAGAAAACCGCTTCCGCCAGTAATAAGTACTCTCATTGGATGATAATTGTAAAAGTATGATTATGTATTAATTAGTTTCTTTGCTAATTGAAATCACTTTGGTAAATTTATGATTAATAAAGATATAATTATGAAAAGATTTTTTCTATTGCTTATAATATCAGGATTTGTGCAATTCTCATATTCACAGTCTCAGAAATTTTTTGATGCCCCTTTTGGAGGCGGTGGAGGATTCCTACCAGCTTATTATTTCACGAACTTTGATGCTATAAATTTACAACTTGCTGATAACAATTTCCCCGAATTTTCAGATAAAGGAATATTTACAACAGGAGGCGGTGGTTATATATATATTGGATTCATTAAATATTTAAGAATTGGCGGATTAGGTTTTGGAGGAATGATCAGCAATTCATTCTCAAATGCTGGCGCAGATTATCAGGTTGATTATTCAATAGGCGGTGGCGGTGTAACAATTGAATATACTCTACCTTTTATAAAAGATATTGGTGTTTCTTTGGGAGCAGTTATCGGTGGTAGTTCTCTGACTATCGAAATATTCCAAAACAGTCAGTCATATAACTGGGTTAATATTTTTTCACCTTTATCTAATAATAATTTATTGAGGATTTCCAAAACCTCATGGATGCTTACACCTACTCTGAATATTGACTATCCACTATATAGATTCATTTCAATAAGATTAGGAACCGGTTATATGTACACGGCTGGTGGGAATTGGAAGGCAAATAATAATCAGAGCATTATCAATATTCCGGATAATCTTACTAGTAAATCATTTTTTATTCAATTTGGTATTTTCGGAGGATTTTTTTCTTTTTAATATGAAAACAATTTTAGTAACAGGCGGTGCTGGATTTATTGGCAGTAATTTCATTAATTACATTCTGAAAAACAGAGATGATTATTTTATCATAAATCTTGATAAGCTGACTTATGCAGGCAATCTTGAGAATCTTAAAGGGTCAGAATCAAGTAAAAATTATCTTTTCGTAAAAGGTGATATAACGAACAACGAATTAGTTAATTATCTGTTCGAAAAATACAGAATAAAATATGTTATTAACTTTGCCGCCGAATCACATGTTGATCGTAGTATACTTGGAGCTGAGGTTTTTTACAGAACCAATGTAATCGGAACCAATGTTCTTCTCGAAGCCTCCAGAAGATTTCATATAGAAAAGTTTCTTCAAATCTCAACTGATGAAGTTTATGGAAGTTTAGGTCCATCGGGATTATTTACTGAGACCACGCCTCTTTCTCCAAACAGCCCCTATTCATCAAGTAAGGCAGCGGCAGATATGATGGTTTTGGCTTATCATCACACTTACGACCTTCCAGTTGTAATAACAAGATGTTCAAATAACTATGGACCTTATCAGTTTCCAGAAAAATTAATCCCATTGATGATAATAAATGCATTGAACAATAAAAAATTACCCATCTATGGTGATGGAATGAATGTTCGGGACTGGATTTATGTAATAGATCACAACAAAGCAGTTGAATTAGTATTTGAAAAAGGTAAATTGGGCGAAGTCTATAATATTGGGGCAAGTAATGAAATGCCTAACCTTCAGATAGTAAAAATTATTCTGAAACACCTGAATAAAAGTGAAGACTTAATTGAATTTGTTAAAGACAGGCCAGGACATGACCGAAGATATGCTATAGATTCATCAAAAATTCAAAATCAACTGGGCTGGAAACCTGAATATAGCTTTGAATCAGCAATCGAACATACAATTAATTGGTATCTGGAAAATAAAAAATGGTGGGAAAGAATTCTTACTGGTGATTATTTAAAGTATTATTCTGAACAATATTCCAATAGATGATATATGAAGAAATGTTTAATAATCCTTTTATTTTTTAATGCATTAGTTATTTTTTCACAAACAACTGACAGGAACCAAAATACCTCACTAATAGTTGCTAACACAATCTCGGTTACTTTGGGAGGGCAATTCCCTTTGACAGGAACTTTCCCTGCTTCAGTTACAGAAAGGGTTGATCAGTTTGTAACCAGAATTTATTCCCAGGCAATGGAAAGAGGTTTAAGAACCGCAACCGATCAGGTAATGCTCGAAAAAATAAAGCAGGAACTTTCTGATTTCTCTTTGAGAGGTATTCGGTTAAAAAGGGCAAATGGCGAAGAAATTATTCTAGATCTTGCCAGATTCAGAATAGATGGTGATTTCAAAAATAACCCGTACTTAAAGAATGATGATGTTCTAATTTTTCCCCCAAACGATGTTGAAAGAAATTTTGTATCAATTACTGGAGCAGTAAATAGTCCGGGTAAATTTTTATTCGTCGAAGGGGATAATCTTAATGATATAATTGTTTTAGCCGGAGGTTTGAATAAAGCTTATGAAAATGTGAATAAAGCTAAAATTTTTAGACTCTCATATGATGGAAGCAATCACAATGCTTTTGAAGTTGACCTGAAAAATGATTTTTTACTTCAAAGAGGGGATCAAATTGTAGTATTAGCTGATGAAACCCAGAGGAAAGAATTATTTGCGTTAGTACTTGGTGAAGTGATTCAGCCGGGATACATTCCTGTAACTAGAAATAATACAAAACTCGGAGAATTGATAAAACAGGTAAAAGGATTTACAAATAATGCTTCACTAACACGAGCAAGATTATTCCGTGGCAATAGTGTCACAGCATTGTTAGAAAAGCAGTATGGAATAAAAATCGATGAAAAATTACTAAATAATGATAGAGAATTAA
>FWPU01004567.1_pt1:22500-31985 | contig 31985 bp, 26 predicted proteins | sample 2228361 | NCBI WGS metagenome assembly FWPU01 (sample SAMEA103939777, study PRJEB20133) | metagenome
CTCAATTGGGAGAGCGCCGCCCTTGCAAGGCGGAGGTTATCGGTTCGATCCCGATTAGCTCCACGAGAAGTGTTCTTTGACAGATTGGAAGAGTAAAAACTATTCTCTTTATCAGAGAAAAAAGTTTTACTGAGCCTTAAAATAACTTTTCAAATTTTGAAAATTTTTAGATAGAGCACAAATCTATCTGTGTATAAAAATTTTGGTTAAGATACTAAGGGCATATGGTGGATGCCTTGGTACGAGAAGCCGATGAAGGACGTGACTACCTGCGATAAGCCGCGGTTAGGTGGAAATAACCTAGTACCCGCGGATTTCCGAATGGGGCAACCCGCTCAGAGTAATGTCTGAGCATCGTCAGCTGAATCCATAGGCTGATAGAAGGCAACCCAGGGAACTGAAACATCTAAGTACCTGGTGGAAAAGAAAACAAAAGTGATTTCCTTAGTAGTGGCGAGCGAAAAGGAAAAAGCCTAAACCGTCTAACGTGTTCAAGGAAGCAACCGTTGCGTTAGCGGTGTTGTGGGAATTATCCGGGCTGAATTGCTGATAAGCCGAAGAGTCAAAAATTATAACATTAGCCGAATAACCTGGAAAGGTTAACGATACAAGGTGATAGTCCTGTAGGCGAAAATGTTATAACTCTTTGGGATAATCTCCCAAGTACCACGGAATAAGTGGAAGTCTGTGGGAATCTGCCAGAACCATCTGGCAAGGCTAAATACTCTCTCGTAACCGATAGCGCATAGTACCGTGAGGGAAAGGTGAAAAGAACTCCTTGTAGGAGAGTGAAATAGTACCTGAAACCATATGCTTACAAACGGTCGGAGTCTCGATTTATCGGGATGACGGCGTGCCTTCTGGATAATGAGCCTACGAGTTACTCGTACGTTGCAAGGTTAAATCCCTTAGGGATGGAGCCGTAGCGAAAGCGAGTCCTAACCGGGCGATTGAAGTAACGTGCGGTAGACGCGAAACCGGGTGATCTACCCTTGTCCAGGATGAAGTGAGGGTAAAACCTCATGGAGGTCCGAACTAATGTGGGTTGAAAACCGCTTGGATGAGGTGAGGGTAGGGGTGAAAGGCCAACCAAACTCGGAAATAGCTCGTATTCCCCGAAATAGCTTTAGGGCTAGCCTCGAGTAATAGTATAACGGAGGTAGAGCACTGATTGGGCTAGGGCTGTCACAACGGTACCAAACCCAGACAAACTCCGAATTCCGTATATATGTTCCTCGGGAGTCAGGCTACGAGGGATAAGCTTCGTGGCCAAAAGGGAAACAACCCAGACCATCAACTAAGGCCCCCAAATGGCAGTTAACAGAGAAAGGATGTTGAGTTGCTCAGACAACTAGGATGTTGGCTTAGAAGCAGCCATTCATTTAAAGAGTGCGTAATAGCTCACTAGTCAAGCGACTCGGCGTCGACAATACTCGGGACTTAAACTGTCTGCCGAAGTTATGGGTTCCGATTTATCGGAGCGGTAGGGGAACATTCCATAGGCGGTGAAGGTGTGGTGCGAGCCATGCTGGAGCGTATGGAAAAGCAAATGTAGGCATAAGTAACGATAAGGTCGATGAAAAATCGGCCCACCGAAAATCTAAGGTTTCCTGAGCAATGTTAATCATCTCAGGGTTAGTCGAATCCTAAGCTGAGGCTGAAAGGCGTAAGCGATGGAAAACAGGTTAATATTCCTGTACCTGGTAAACTTCGTTTTACCGTAAGGAGGGACGCAGAAGTGAAAGGTCAGCCACCTGACGGATTAGGTGGTCTAAGCTGGTAGGCTGAGGTTGTAGGCAAATCCGCAACCTCATTAAAGTCGAGAAGCGAACGGGATGGCTCTGCCAACAAACTGACCCTAAACAAGCTGCCGAGAAAAGCTTCGTACGGGAGAAGTTTATCAGATCGTACCGCAAACCGACACAGGTAGATGGGATGAATATTCTAAGGTGCTCGAGTGAGCCGTGGTTAAGGAACTCGGCAAATTAACCCCGTAACTTCGGGAGAAGGGGTGCCCCCAGTAGGTGAGTCTCTTGCGAGATGAGCTGAAAGGGGCCGCAGTGAAAGGGCCCAAGCGACTGTTTAACAAAAACACATGTCTCTGCGAAGTCAATTAAGACGATGTATAGGGACTGACACCTGCCCGGTGCTGGAAGGTTAAGGGGAGGGGTCATGGCTTTTAGCCAGAAGCTCTGAACCGAAGCCCCAGTAAACGGCGGCCGTAACTATAACGGTCCTAAGGTAGCGAAATTCCTTGTCGGGTAAGTTCCGACCTGCACGAATGGTGTAACGATTTGGGCACTGTCTCAACCACGGGCTCGGTGAAATTGTGGTACCGGTGAAGACGCCGGTTACCCGCATATGGACGGAAAGACCCCGTGCACCTTTACTGCACCCTAGCATTGGGTTCGGGTAAAGCATGTGTAGAATAGGTGGGAGGCTATGAAGCCGGAACGCTAGTTTCGGTGGAGCCGCCAGTGAAATACCACCCTTGTTTTATCTGGATTCTAACCTCGGTCCCTAATCGGGATCAGGGACAGTGTTAGGCGGGTAGTTTGACTGGGGCGGTCGCCTCCTAAAATGTAACGGAGGCTCTCAAAGGTTCCCTCAGCATGGTTGGTAATCATGCGTCGAGTGTAAAGGCACAAGGGAGCTTGACTGCGAGACCTACAAGTCGAGCAGATGCGAAAGCAGGACTTAGTGATCCGACGGCTGCGAGTGGAAGTGCCGTCGCTCAAAGGATAAAAGGTACGCCGGGGATAACAGGCTGATCTTGCCCAAGAGTTCACATCGACGGCAAGGTTTGGCACCTCGATGTCGGCTCATCGCATCCTGGGGCTGAAGAAGGTCCCAAGGGTTTGGCTGTTCGCCAATTAAAGCGGTACGTGAGCTGGGTTCAGAACGTCGTGAGACAGTTCGGTCCCTATCCTATGCGGGCGCAGGATACTTGAGAAGGGTCGCTTCTAGTACGAGAGGACCGAAGTGAACGCACCTCTAGTGCACCAGTTGTCACGCCAGTGGCATCGCTGGGTAGCTATGTGCGGTTGTGATAAGCGCTGAAAGCATCTAAGCGCGAAGCACGCTTCAAGATTAGGTATCCCTGCCGTAAGGCACTAAAGACCCCTCGGAGATGACGAGGTTGATAGGCTGCAGGTGTAAGTCCCGTAAGGGATTCAGCCGAGCAGTACTAATAGGTCGTGTGGCTTAACCATTAAATTTTTATATACAGATTTGATTCTCTATCTATAGGGCTCAACTCTTCCAATCTTTTTATTTTTTATGATTTTAATTTTGGTGGCTATTGTCCGGGTGAAACACCTCTTCCCATTCCGAACAGAGAAGTTAAGCCCCGGAACGCCGATGGTACTGCCTGCGCAGGTGGGTGGGAGAGTAGGTCGCTGCCAAGATTATTTTTAATCCCGATCTTTTTCTAAGGTCGGGATTTTTTTTCCTTTCAGCTGAAACTTTTTTAATCTTCTTTCAATCAAATCTATTGTAGTCTGAATTCTTAACTTCATAACAAATGGAGGAGTTTATGAGGTTAAATAATGCCATTCATAAAATTGCATTTATTTCAGATTATCCACCTCGTAAGTGTGGGATTGCTACATTCACACAGGATCTCAGAAATGCGTTTAATTCTCAATATCCACATACAGATACTTTTATAGTTTCGATAAACGATATTCCTTCCGGATATAATTATCCCCCTGAAGTAAGATTTGAAGTTCAACAGAATGACTTAATTACTTACCGAAATGCTGCGGATTATTTGAATTTTAATCCTGCCGATATTGTTTCAGTCCAACATGAGTTTGGAATTTTCGGTGGTAATGCCGGTAATTATTTATTAACCATTCTTCGTGATATTAAAATTCCAATTGTAACTACCCTTCATACAATCCTTAAAAATCCTGATAACGAACAGATGAAGGTAATGAGGGAATTAATTCGATTATCCTCCAGATTAATTGCAATGACAGAAACAGGTAAAGAATTTCTGGTTCATATTTACAATGTTGATCCTTCTAAAATAGATGTTATACCACATGGCATTCCAAATATGCCTTTTGTTGATCCAAATTTTTATAAGGATCAATTTGGTGTTGAGGGGAAAAATGTTCTTTTAACATTCGGACTATTATCTCCCGGCAAAGGGATTGAAAATGTTTTGAAAGCACTTCCCTCAGTTATTAAAAAATATCCTAACACTGTTTACATAGTCCTTGGAGCAACGCATCCGAATTTAATAAGGCATCAGGGAGAATCTTACCGGTTAAGTTTAGAGAGGTTGGCAAATGATTTAGGGATAAATAAACATGTTATTTTCTATAACAGGTTTGTCAGTTTGGAAGAACTTAAAGAGTTTTTAGGTGCAGCAGATATATATATCACACCTTATTTAAATGAAGCTCAGATAACCTCAGGAACCCTCTCTTATGCATTTGGTTGTGGTAAAGCTGTTATTTCAACTCCTTATTGGCACGCCAAAGAATTATTAAGTGATGATCGTGGTATTCTTGTTCCATTCAACGATCCGAATGCAATCGCAAAAGCAATTGAACGATTGATTTCCGATGAAACTTTAAGGCATTCGATGCGGAAAAGTGCTTATATAATGGGGAGGGAAATGATTTGGAGTAATGTTGCACACCTGTACATGGATTCATTCACAAAAGCCAGAAAATCCAGACTGGCTAATTCAAGAATCAGATTGCGGATGAAAACACTTGATGAAGACAATTTTAATCTACCTCAGGTGAAGCTCGATTATCTGAAAAAACTTACGGATGAGACAGGCATTATACAACATGCGAAGTATTCAATACCAAACTATTATGATGGATATTGTCTCGATGATAATTCAAGAGCCCTGATGTTAACTGTTCTATTAGAGGATACTTCGTTTTACAATAATGAAACGAGGTACTTACAGGAAAAATATGCTGCTTTCTTAAATTATTCTTTTGATGAAAAGTTAAAACTCTTTAAGAATCAATTATCTTATGATAGAAAATGGTTAGAGGAAGTTGGTTCTGAAGATAGTAATGGCAGAGCAATCTGGGCTTTGGGAACTGCTATCAGCAGAAGTAAAAATCAACAGTTGCAAAATTGGGCTGCAGATATCTTTATTCGGGCAGTTCCAAATGTTGAGAATTTTACTTCCCCAAAGGCTTGGGCATTTATACTTCTTGGAGTAACAGAATACCTTTCGAAATTCAGCGGCGATAGATTTGTTAGCCAATTAAGAGATGAATTTGAAAATCGCCTGATTAAAATATACAATATTGTAAAATCAAATGAATGGAGATGGTTTGAAAATTATCTTACTTATTCGAATGCAAAATTATCTCTTGGATTAATTGCATCTGCAATGATTTCAGGAAATGAAGAAGCGATGCAAACAGGAATTGAATCATTAAAATGGTTATGTGAATTACAGAAATCACCTTTAGGAAATTTCGCTCCTGTAGGTAATGATGGTTTTTATAATCGAGGTCAGAAACGTGCCTGGTACGATCAGCAACCAATAGAAGCATATTCAACAGTTTATGCAACCTTAAAAGCTTTTGAAGCTACTAAAGATTCTCAATGGATGAAAGAAGCTCGTTTAGCTTTCGAATGGTTTCTTGGAAGGAATGATAATCAGATTTCTTTGGTTGATCAAAATACAGGCGCCTGCAGGGACGGGTTACAGTTAGACAGAGTGAACTCAAATATGGGTGCCGAATCGACCTTATCTTACCTGCTATCATTGACTTTAATGCATTTGTATTCTGAATCGGGTATATCGTCTGAAACTTCTTTTGAAAAATCAGAAAGTGAAAAACTATCTTATGTTGTTAATTAGTCAATAAGGAGTTGGTCTTATGAATCTCGAAAGAAGAAATATATTACTAAGGCCTGATCCTAAAAGAGTATTATTCAGACCATTTATTCCCAGAACCAGAAAACAAATTCTAAAAATCATTGCTCGGATCAATAATTTAAGTGAACATGAAGTTGCAAAAAAATACGATGAAATAATGAGTGAATTCGGGAAAAGGCATAATAAAGTGGAGAGGTTTTTTTACAAACAATTTGAATATGTTAAAGATCTTATTTTCACTGATGAACCTTTGTCGGAAAAAAGAAAATTACTGATAGGTGCTTATTTCACACTTGAATATTCTTTTGAGTCATCCGCACTTTTTAATCCTTCAATGATCTGGCATCCTGACCAGAGCGGTGTTCCGGAAGGCAGCAGAAGGTTCATTCTAAGCTTGCGTGCAATCGGAGAAGGACATATTTCCTCAATTACATTTCGCTCAGGCATTGTGAATAGCAATGGTGATATTTCTATTGACTCGCCAACAAGATTTGTCACTTATGCCGACATAATTCCTGACTCATTTTATCAAAAGAATTTATTTGAAAGAAAACTTAAAGAACTTGGACTGTTGAATGATTTTTCCAAGAAAGTTCTGACAGAATTAGATGAACAATTTACTCTTAATGATTTGCGAGAAGTTTTAAAATATTCCGTTAAAACTTATTCGTTACTTTTTTCTGAATCGGAATTAATTGCATCAAAAATTCTACTACTCGCCAAATCAAATTATGAGATTAAGTTTGATGAGGACACTGATATTTCTGAACGGGTCATATTTCCTTCAACCCCAAATGAAATCAACGGAATTGAAGACGCGAGATTTTGCGAATTCAGAAATGATGATGGTTCAAATGTTTATTATGCAACATATACAGCTTATGATGGTGAAGTTGTTTTTCCTCAAATGCTTGAGACGAAAGATTTTTATCACTTTAAGATTAATACTCTTAATGGTCCGGCAATTCAAAACAAAGGTATGGCGCTTTTCCCACGGAAAATAAATGGGCTTTATGCAATGCTTTCAAGGCAGGATGGCGAGAATATTTATATAATGTTTTCTGATATGATTCATTTCTGGTATAATAAAAAACTTTTGCTTCGTCCCACATATAGCTGGGAGTTTGTGCAGATTGGGAATAGTGGTTCACCAATCGAAACTGAGTATGGTTGGTTGGTACTACATCATGGCGTTGGAGCAATGAGAAAATATTCTCTGGGAGCTTTTCTGCTTGATAAAGATGACCCTACGAAAGTTATAGGTAGAACTAAAAGACCAATTCTTACTGCGAATGAAAATGAAAGGGAAGGATATGTTCCTAATGTTATTTATAGTTGTGGTGGACAGGTTTTCAACGGCAATCTGATTATCCCTTATGCAATGTCTGATTATGCAAGTAGTTTCGCAGTAGTTCCACTTAAAGATTTAATAGATGAGATGAGAAAGAACTAATTCATAAAAAATGATAAAAAGATATTCAGAAAATCCTATAATCAAACCTGAGGACATAAAAATATACAATGATGAACTTGAAGTTTTCGGAGTTTTTAATCCGGGAGCAGCACATTTCAATGAAAAAATAATACTACTTCTTCGTGTTGCATTAAGGTGCAAATCTGAAAAGGGTTGGATTAAAGTATTAGCTTGTGATAATAATAATAATTCTGAATTAAAAGTTCTCAAATGGCGCAAAACCAAATCATTAAAGATTGATGTTGGTGACCCAAGATTTTTTATCATCAATGGAAAAAAATATCTCACCTCGATGAGCATTTTTTACTACGCCGAAAGTACTAATGGATTTAATTTCCAAATTTCTGATAAGCCTGTTTTTGCTCCACAAACAGAGTATGAAACTTATGGAATTGAGGATCCGAGAATTACCAGAATTGATGACAAATTTTACATTACTTACACAGCAGTTTCAGAAAATAGTTTTTCTGTTGCTCTTGCCTCGACGAGCGACTTTAAAGATTATCAAAGGTTAGGAATTATTTTCCCACCAGAAAATAAAGATGCTGCTCTTTTCGATCAAAGGAATAACAATAAATATTATTGCCTTCACCGTCCAACAGTTTCGTTTATCGGTAAACCATCTATATGGATAGCTGAATCAGATAATCTGATACATTGGGGAAATAACAATTTGCTATTAGTTCCGAAAAACAACAGATGGGAGAGAAATAAGATTGGGATAGGTCCACAACCAATTCTCACTGAAAAGGGATGGCTGATTCTTTATCATTCCTGCGGAGATAATGAAGTTTATTCATTAAGTGGATTGCTTCTGGAAAGAAATAATCCTTTCAGAATTATTGGCAGAACAAAAAATCCTATTATGACTCCAAAGTATTGGTACGAAAAAAATGGGGTCGTACCGAATGTGATTTTTTCAAGTGGATGGATAAATCTTTACGATAACAGAATCTTAATTTACTATGGAGCTGCAGATAAATATGTATGCGTAGCTGAAACTATGGTTGATTCACTTCTGTCTTTGGTTGAAATTAAATAAACCAAACTTGCCAGTGTAAACTATTCAATGGACTTAATAATTAATTTCTAAAAAATTAGAAAAAAATTTTTTCTTTTTTTCAGAATAAAGAATTATTCAGATAAAATTATCTTATTTTTGTAAAAAATAATTTTGATTTACTGGCATTTCATTGGTGAGTGCTATGCAACTTGAAATTTAATTCTGCATCTGATTGAGCAATTACAAATAAAATTCACTATGATTAATTCTGTAGAGAATGATACTAAACTAGTTTGTTTCCATTGCGGACAGGATTGTCCCGATGACTCAATTCTTATTGATGATAAATATTTTTGTTGCAACGGTTGTAAAACAGTTTTTGAAATTTTAAATCAAAATCAGCTTTGTAATTATTACAATTTTGAAAATAATCCTGGCATTTCTCCATCAACTGTTTCTGATAAAAAATATGATTACTTGAATGAACCTGATGTAATAGATAAACTAGTAGACTTTCGTGACGATAAAATAACTTCCCTCACATTCTATATCCCACAAATGCATTGCAGCAGTTGTATTTGGTTATTGGAAAATCTTTATAAACTTAATTCTGCAGTAATTCAATCAAAGGTAAACTTTGTTAGAAAGGAATTGAGTGTAAGGTTTCTGCATGATAAGCTTTCATTAAAGGAACTAGTAAAGCTGCTTGCCTCCATTGGTTATGAACCTCAGATTTCACTTGAAAGTGTTGAATCAAAAAAGGAAAAACAAACTGACAGACATCTGTATTATAAAATCGGAATTGCAGGTTTTGCCTTTGGTAATATTATGCTTTTTTCTTTTCCTGAATATTTTTCGATTGACATCACTGAAACATTTCTGAAAAAATTTTTCTCATACCTGAATTTCATTCTTGCTTTGCCGGTTTTCTTTTATTCTGCGTCAGATTATTTTATTTCAGCTTTCAAAGGGTTAAAGAAAAAAATCATTAATATTGATGTTCCGATATCACTTGGAATTTTGGTGCTGTTTTTAAGAAGTAGCTATGAAGTGCTGTTCAATATCGGTCCGGGATATTTTGATTCGCTGGCAGGTTTGGTTTTCTTTCTTCTGATTGGAAAAATACTTCAGGATAAAAC
>FWPU01004568.1_pt1 | contig 31981 bp, 26 predicted proteins | sample 2228361 | NCBI WGS metagenome assembly FWPU01 (sample SAMEA103939777, study PRJEB20133) | metagenome
CTCTGCAACTTTTCCAGGCCAAACCCCGCCGTAATAGCTAAAACCAGGAAAAAAATATACAGAAATTTAACTGGATAACGCAGGCCCGAGAAGAAAGGGAGGTACTTAAAGAGCAGCGGATAAAAAGGATTGAAATTTCCCAGGGCCAGGAAAAAAGAGATAAAAATTAAGACGAGATAGAACTTACGCTCGCGGCTGAGCAAAAAGAAGAAGAGAGTAAGTAGAAAAGGGAGGCCACCAGTATATAATGTTTTTAGCCAACATTGCGAGCTCCAATAATTTTGGGCATCGAGAAAATAGCCGTAGGCATCAGGCAAAAAAAAGAGCAAGAAATCGCGCGGGGCAAAGCTCCAAATAGTCGCCTCGGCCAAGGAGATTCCCTGGCCTCTGATGGAATGAACGTAAAGCTCCAGAAAGGGGAGAAGCTGGACGGCCGAGAAGAAGATAAAGGATATGGTAGTGATCACAAAAATTTTGCCTCTTTGAAAGATCTTCCCCCAAAAATTTCCTGAAGTTGAGCTGAGAGGTGGTGGGAAGAAAAGCATGATGAAGAGCATAAGAAAATTGGCATAAACAATCTCCACCCCTCCCCCCATGAAAGATATCGCCATAAATAGGGCAGTCAAAATCTCATTCTGTAGCCCCGGGGCAGCCAAGGCTCTTCTAAAAAAAATAAAAACCAAGGGCGTCCAAATAACAGCGAGAAGAGAGTTGAGTAAGGAATGGACCGAAAGGAGATAGCCACTGAGCATGAAGATGATTCCTCCCGTCAAAGCACTGCTCAGGCGGGCGGCCAATTCCCGTAAGAGCAAATAAACAAAAAAGCCACCTAAGAAAAAATGGAGAATGATTATAGTATTGAAGGCAAAATCAAAAGGGAGAAGGAAAAAGAGCAGATTTAGCGGGTAGAGGAGAGCATGTTGAGGGTTAGCAAAAAAGGGGTGGCCAGAGAACTGATAGGGATTCCATAAAGGAAAATCGCCATTTTTAATACTCTCCACTCCAAAAAAACGCGGCGGAATAAAATAGGGAGCTAAGTCTCTTTCGGTAAGGATGAAGCGATCTGGAAAGAGATCGGCAAAATAGATGAGGATAGAAAAAAAGAGGGCCAAACCAGCTAAAAAATTTGGCGATTTGACCCTCCCTAAGAGCAACTTTTTTATCTTTAGGCCATAGTGGTTAGCTAACTTCTTTACTGGCGCCCTCCATTTTACCAAGTGGTTGTAGCCGCATAGATGGTGCCGTAAGTAGTGGGCACATTAGGGGTGGGGCTTAAGGTAAAGGTATAAACTCTTCCGCCGACCGTCATGGTAAAAATATTGGCGGCAGCTGTCCAGGTAAATCCTTTCAGTTCCCCGACGTTAGTGGCTATGGTAAGCATGTTATAGGTACCCGTCGTGCCACTAATGAGGCGTTGGCTGAAGAGCAAAGCATTCTGGCTTCTCAAAGCACCCAAAACTCCGCGGGCAGTGCCATTGGCAGCTTGCCCTGTAAGGTCCAGATAACGCGGAATAGCTACGACGGCTAAAATACCAATAATTACAATAATGACGATAAGTTCGATTAGCGTGAACCCTTCTTCCCTTCTCCTCATGCCTCCTCCTTTCATTATTTTTTTAGCTGGAAAATATAGCATTTCCGCAATTGACCTAATTATTATTATTAAAAATTAATTAAGGAATGTTTGTCAAGTTTTTTCGCATCTGCGTCTGTCTACTTAGATTTTTAATACTTTCAAAAAGCCCATATAATCTTTTCGGTCTTTTTAATAAAACCACTCGCTATTATTCTCCGTGTCTCCGCCAGGACAAATTTAGTAGAAACAAAGGGAGGTTAGTGATATATTTTTGTTATGGTCTTTTAGAGGGAAAGATGACCGTAGCAGATAAGAGGGGTGGAACGGTAGAAATCCTTGGCGATTGGGCAATTAATAAATTTCGCTCCTACTTAGATCTTTCCACGCTTCTATTTTTTGCTTTTAAGGAACTAATTTCCGAGAGGAAAAAAGGTTTTTCTTTAGTTTGGGAGATAACCTTACGCCAAATCTATTTCACAGGCGTACAGGCCCTTAAGGTAACCGCCTTCGTTTCTTTAGCTTTAGGAACTCTGGTGATTATAGAAGCAGGCAGCCAAATGGATCTTTTAGGGGGCATGAGATTTATCTGCCGCATCCTAGTCTTAATAGTCATTCGGGAGTTAGGTTCTTTATTCACCGCTTTTATCGTCATTGGTCGATCGGGAACGGCCATAGCCACGGAATTGGGTAATATGATTGTGGCCCAAGAGATGGAGGCTCTGCGGGCTATGGGGATTAATCCCATTTATTTTTTAGTAACGCCGCGCCTTATTGGCGTAACTATCGCGGTCATCTGCCTTACCATTTTCTTTGACGTTATAGCGCTGGTGGGTGGATTTTTGATCGCCATGTTAATATTACCAGTTGATTTTACGACATTTTTGAAAGAGCTGATGTCTTCGCTCACAGGGATTGACCTGAGCGTTGGTTTCCTGAAGAGTTTAGCTTTTGGACTCTTAATTGCCCTAACCTGTACTTATCACGGACTTAGTGTCCGTTATTCGCCAATTGAAGTTCCGCAAGCGGCCACAAAAGGAGTAGTAAGCGCTATCCTGTCTTGTATTATTTTTAACGTAGCCATAACCATTCTCTTTTACCTATGAATACTTATGAAGCAGCAGGACTTAATTAATATGCAGCATGACCCAATAATAGAAGCCGAAGAGGTCTCTTTCTATTTGGATGGCCGAATAGTACTCCAAGACCTAAATTTTCATTTAAATCGAGGGGAGGTTTATCTCTTAGTAGGGGGGAGCGGCAGTGGTAAATCCATTTTGTTAAAAGTTTTAAGTGGTCTTTGGGCAGTTCCCCAAGGAAGGGTAAAAATAGCTGGGATAGACTTGGCTAAAGCTTCGCCCCAGGTTCTCCAAGAGTTGCGGGTAAAGATGGGTTTCGTCTTTCAAGAGGCAGCTTTAATTAGTAATATGTGCCTTTATGATAATATTGCTCTCCCCTTGCGCTATCATTCTTCTTTATCCGAGCCAGAGATAAAAACCAAAATTGAGGAACAGATAGACTTGCTGCAGATTGATCGTAGCGGAAATTTTCTTCTCCCCGCTCAGTTAAGTATGGAGATGCGGAAGCGAGCTGCTTTGGCGAGGGCGCTCATTTTAGAACCAGTGCTTTTATTCTTAGATGATCCGACCACGGGCATAGAGGAGGAAGCCAGCCTGCAGATTTGGCAAGTGTTACAATTTTATCGGCAAAGAAAAGAAGTGAGCATGGTCATCGTTCAAAGTGTTTGGCGATCGGCCTTATCTTTCGTCGACCGAGTGGGTTTCTTAAAAGGCGGGAAAATAGTCGGAGAAGGCACTCCCGAGGAAGTTAACGATCAATTAGCCAGAGCAATGCGTTAGAAAAACTCATTATAATTAAGGAGCAGGCCAATGAAGATGTATTTCCGCATTAAACATATTGACCGCTTGGCCGGAATTTTTGTGATTTTAGCGCTTGTTTTGGTCCTTATAACTATCGTTTTCATAGCGCGGGGGCAAAAATGGTTTTCTAAACGTCACCCCTATTTGGTGGTTTTTGACCGCGTAGCTGGGATTAAAGCAGGAACGGAAGTAACCATCTCGGGAATGGAAGTTGGTCGAGTTAAATCCCTCCGCCTTAACAAAGAAAGCAAAGTGGAAGTCATTTTAGAGATTTTTGACGAATATAAAGACTATATTCGCAAAGACTCCTCGGTGACAGTAATCAGCGGTCTGTTAGGTGGGAAGACTGTGGAAATTACCCCTGGCTCGCGCGAAGCGTCTTTTCTTCTTCCTGGCGAGCCAATTCCCTCCCAGGAGCCTAAAGAACTAACGGACTTTTTAAAGGGAATAGATTTGCGGGCTCCCTTACAGAAAGCCGAAGCCACTCTGGCCCATTTAGAAGCCATCAGTGCCCATTTGCGTGACCCTCAGGGAGAGCTTTTCACCCTTTTAAAAAATTTAGAATTGCTTTCGGAGCAATTGCGTAAAGGAAAAGGGAATTTGGGAGCATTTTTGCAAGATAAAAAGATATATGACGAAATAAACGCGACCATTACTTCTCTGCGCCGTTCAGCTGAGCATTTAGAAAGGGCTACCGAGAGGGCCGCCCGCTTTTCTGATGATTTACCTAAGTTGACCGCCGAGATAGGAACATATTTAAAAGAGGTTCCAAAAATTTTAGGGGACGTAGAAAAAGCTACTGCTCACCTGCCGCAAATTATGGAAAAAGTGCAAAAAGCCACGGCGGAGGTTCCGGCCATTGCTGATAATTTGAAAGAAATAACTAAAGATGTGCGGACAGTTTCTGAAAATTTAAAGAAAGTTGCTCCGGAAATTCCCGAGTTAGTTTCCACCAGTCAGGAGAGTATAGAGGAAGCTGAAAAATTAATCCAAACTTTGCGCAATCATTGGTTAATTAGAGGGAGAAAGGCGAAGATTCCGCAGAGCGTGCCTTTAGAGGTTAGCCAGCGCGAAGATCCTTATTGAAAGGAGCAAATGATGAGTGGTCCTCCAGAATTATCTTTTTTTCTGGCTTTTTTAGCTGGGTTAATATCTTTCCTTTCCCCTTGTGTCTTGCCTTTATTACCGTCTTATCTGGCCTTTATCACCGGTCTATCTTTTGAAGAATTGGCACACCAAGGTTCAGCCCGAGAAGTGCGCAAGCTTATCCTAACCCATTCTTTACTATTCATAACGGGCTTTAGCATTCTATTCACCCTTATGGGGGCTTCGGCAACTTTCTTGGGGCAGGTTTTAGCTGCTTATCGAGATGTGATTCGCTTAGGCGGGGGAGTGCTGATAATTGTTTTGGGTCTTTTTCTAAGTGGGATTGTACCTTTAGATTTTTTACAAAGAGAAAAAAGATGGCATTTGCCCCATAAACCATTAGGTTATTTAGGAACTTTCTTGGTGGGCGTGACTTTTGCTGCCGGCTGGACTCCATGTGTCGGCCCATTTCTTTCGGCCATCCTCCTTTATGCCAGCACGGCAGAAAGGGTGAGTACAGGGATAATTTTATTGTTAATCTATTCTTTGGGTATGGCCATACCTTTTCTCATAAGTTCCTTAGCTTTGAACTTTTTTCTAATTGGTTTCCAGAAGACCCGCCGCTTTATAGGGGCTTTAACAAAAATTGGCGGAGTTCTTTTAATCGGCATTGGTATCCTCTTGCTGACTAATTCTTTTGATCTTGTAAACGAGTTTTTTAGTCGTTGGTTCCCTGATTTCTCTTTTTGATTTAAAATTTAAATAGAAGAAAAAATTGCCAAGTCGCGCCCGATGTCCTCGACGAAGGTGGTAAATCACGCTGATTCTTTCCTGGCCCCGCTGCGCCAATTCTTAGAAGAAAAAGAAGGCCTTTTCTCCATTTATGGGGTAAAGGGCGCGGCCCAGGCCTACTTAATCTCTAAGTTAGCCGCGACCACCAGCCATCCTTTTTTTATTATCGCGCCGGAAGAGAGGAAGGCCGAACTTATTTTTCAGGAAATCTCTTTTTTTCTGGGAAAACAGCGCCCAATGCTTTATTACCCTGACTGGGATATTTCTCCCTTTGGCAGAATATCCCCTCCTTTGGAAGTAATGGGTCAACGCTGGCAAGTGCGCCATTGCTTACTCTCTTCTTCAGCTTCCTTTATTATGGTGACTTCGCTGCCGGCCGTACTTTGGCGAGTACCTCCCCGGCCGATTGGCCGCCGGGCGCTTTTAAAGATTAGCTCCGGTCAGGAAATTAGCCAGGAAGAATTGATGGCTAACTTAGCGGGAATGGGCTATTCTCGGCAAAATATAGTAACCGAGATTGGGGAGTATTCCCGGCGCGGGCAAATCGTAGATTTATACTCACCTTCAACCGCTCAGCCCTGCCGCTTAGAATTTTTCGGAGATGTGGTAGAGTCAATTAGGCTTTTTGATCCGGAAAGTCAGCGCTCCTTACAGGAGGAGAATGAAATTCTGATTTTGCCTGTGCGCGAAACTCTTCTCTTTCCGGAATACATAGATTGCGCCCTCACCAAGTTTCCTCCCGCGTTGGCCGAGGTAGAAGAGGTTCAAGAGATCCGCGAAAAAATCAAACAGAATCTTCCTTTTCCCGGCCAGGAAAATTTGTTACCGTTTTTTTATCCTTACTTAGAGACCATTTTTGATTATCTACCCCCAGATGCTATTGTGTTCTTGCTCGAGCCGCCGGAAATTAAGGAGCGGCTCGCTGACTTTTGGGAAATGGGCCAGACCTCCTGGTCGAAAGCTCAGGCCGAGATAGGAAGCTGGCCTGCTCCCGAAGAACTTATCATGCCCCCTCAAGAGTTTGAAGAGGACACTTCTTTGCTGAGTCGTATCTCCCTGCAGAGTCTGGAAGTTTGGCAAAAAAATCATTTGGACTCGGCCTTGACCATGGTAACGGAGACCAATGAAGGTTTACGTTCTTCATTGATGACTTCTAAATCTGAGGAGGGAGTGTTTCATGCCTTAGCCCACCGCATTCGCCAGGAGGCAGAGAAAGGGATCCTGACCCTTTTCGTATGTGCCCAGCATCGTTCTGCTCAACAGATAGCTGAGATGTTGGGTAGCCATGGATTAAAAACCTTCGTCTTTGCGGAAAGTTTTTCTTCCTGGAACCCCTCGGTGGCCGCGGAAGGACTGGTTACAATAATGATTGGGCAATTGGCGCGCGGTTTCAAATTCCCTTTGGCAGGGCTTTTAATTATCACCGAGGCAGATATTTTCGGGGAAAAAAGACCCCGCAGGAAAAAGGTACCCCTCCGAGAAGAGCATGCCTTAGCCACTTTTAGCGAGCTTAAAGAAGGTGATTACGTGGTCCATACAGATCACGGGATTGGTATCTATCGAGGATTAATCAAGTTCACCTTCGGCGAAGAGGAACAAGATTTTCTGCAGTTAGAGTACCAAGGGGGGGACAGACTTTACCTGCCTGTCTATCGTCTGAATTTAGTGCATAAATATATCGGTAGTGGAGATGGGGAGCCGCGCCTGGATAAATTAGGAGGGATATCTTGGGAGAAGACCAAGAAGAAAGTTAAGAAAGCACTGCAGGAGATGGCGGCTGAGCTTGTACAGCTTTATGCTGCCCGGGCCATCATTAAAAGGCCTCCTTTTTCTCCAGCGGGCGAATATTTAAGAGAATTTGAGGCTGCTTTTGAATTTGAAGAAACGCTTGACCAGTTCCAAGCTATCGAAGATGTCCAGGCGGATTTAGATAAAGAAAAACCCATGGAGCGGCTGATTTGTGGAGATGTGGGTTTTGGCAAGACTGAAGTAGCCCTGCGGGCAGCTTTGCGGGTGATGTTGGATGGTAAACAAGTAGCGGTCTTGGTCCCCACAACCGTTTTAGCCCAACAGCATTACCAAACCTTCACGCGCCGTTTTGCTAATTATCCCTTGCGCATTGAAATGCTCAGCCGCTTCAGATCTGCCGCTCAGCAAAAGGAAATTGTGCACGATTTGGCCAAAGGGAAGATAGATTTAGTTATCGGCACCCACCGCCTTCTGCAGAGAGATGTGACTTTTAAAGATTTAGGTTTATTAGTCATCGATGAAGAGCATCGCTTCGGCGTGCGTCATAAAGAAAAGCTTAAGCAGATGAAAGCCAATGTCGATGTCCTCACTTTGACTGCTACCCCCATCCCGCGGACCTTACAAATGTCCTTGGGGGGCATCAGGGACTTGAGCGTGATCCAGACTCCGCCAGAAAATCGTTTATCTATTCGTACTTATATCACGGAGTTTGATGAAGATATTATCAGCGAGGCCATTCGGCGAGAACTCCGCCGGGGAGGGCAGATATTTTTCGTCCATAATCGTGTCCAATCAATCCCGGCTATGGAAAAATTTTTACGGCGACTCGTTCCCGAGGCGCGCTTGGGCATTGCCCACGGGCAAATGGCGGAGCGCGAATTAGAGAAAGTCATGTTATCTTTCCTAAAAAAAGAGATAGACTTATTACTAACAACGACGATTATAGAATCTGGCCTCGACTTCCCGACCGCGAATACCATTATTATCAACCGGGCCGATAAGCTTGGCCTGGCCCAGATGTATCAACTCCGCGGCCGCGTAGGCCGGGGTAAGGAAAGGGCGTATGCTTATCTATTAATCCCTGGCTTAGAAGCCATAAGCAGTGAAGCCCGGCGCAGATTGGCCGCTTTAAAAGAAGTTACCGAGTTAGGCTCCGGATTCAAATTGGCTATGCATGATTTGGAAATTCGGGGAGCAGGGAACATCTTGGGTGATGCCCAATCAGGACATATCGCCGCCGTGGGTTTTGATATGTACCTCCAGATTTTAGAAGAAGCCGTCCGGGAACTGAAAGGGGAAGAGATAGTCGTTGAAATTGAGCCCGAAATAGATTTACCTTTACCTGCCTATATACCTGCCGATTATATAGCAGACATTAATCAGCGCTTGGTCTTTTACCGCCGCCTTTCTATGGCCAAAACAGAAGAGGAGATAGGGGAGCTGGCGGAAGAGCTAAAAGACCGCTTTGGCCCTCTGCCCGCAGTCCTGGAAAACTTATTAGCCATTATGGAACTGAAATTGCTTTTGAAGCGGGCTCATATTCGGCGCCTCGCCCCGGAAAGAGGCAGGATAGTTTTTACCTTTGCCGTTGAAACTACCCTGGAGCCCCAGAAATTAGTAGAATTTGTCGCCCGCGGCAAAGGTAACCGGGAGTTCACTCCCGACCTCCGTTTAAAAGTCTCCCCAGCCCATAAGAGCGGGCCGGGATTACTCGCTGAAATTAAAAAATTATTGCTGGAGCTTGGGGAAGGTGTTAACATAAAAGTTTGAATTATATAATGCCCAGGTTGAAGCAATTGTTAATGAGAATAGTGAGTTATTTCGCGATATTTTTGTTTTTCTTCTCCGCCCAGCTGCTCCAGGGAGAAGTGATTGACCGTATAGTAGCCTTAGTTAACAATGAGGTGATTCTTCTCTCGGAATTGGAAGAAGCTGGTAGTCGTCTTTTCCGCCAAATATTAGAGACCACTCCCCCTGCCGACGCGGAAGAAAAATTAAAAAAAGCACGGCGGGAAGTGTTGGAACAGTTAATCGAAAATAAGATATTAGAGCAAGAGATTAGAAAAAGAAAGGTAGAAGTTAGCCAAAGAGAAGTGGATACCGCGGTGGCGGAGATCCTCAAGCATAATCGGTTGACTGAAAATGAATTGAAGATGGCTTTAGCTAAAGAGGGGATTAGCTATGCGGCTTATCGCCGCCAGATTCGCGATGACTTAGGGAAGATGCGCTTGATCAATCGCGAAATTAGATCCAAGATCGTGGTTAACGAAGAAGACTTAAAGAGAATTTATCATGAAAAGATCAAAGAATTTATGGAGCCAGTGGAGGTAAAGCTGCAGCAGATTTTTATTCCCTGGCCGCGGAGTGGATCAACGGAAGAACTTAAAAATTTAGAAGAAAAAGTAGAAAATCTTTGGCGCCGCGCGCGCCAGGGGGAAGATTTTACCGAATTAGCCCGCAGATACTCTCTTGGTCCGGAAGCTAAAGATGGTGGAATCCTGGGTTATTTTAAAAAGAACGAGTTAATTCCTGAGTTGGAGGAGATCGCTTTTAAATTGAAAGTCGGCGAAATAAGTGACATAGTGCGGAGCCCCCATGGCTGGCATATCTTGCGCCTCTTGGAACGGAAAGGAGGAAATCCCAAACCTTTTGCAGAAGTAGTTCCCAAAATCAGAGAAGCCCAACTCCAGCAAGAAGCGGAGAAAAAATTCCAGGAATGGCTGCAGCACTTAAAGAGTAAAGCTTACATAGAAATTAGGCTATAGATGAAAAGGGAAAAGCCGATCATTGCCATCACCATGGGTGATCCCAGGGGGATTGGCCCTGAGATTATCGTCAAAGCCCTCAGCCAAGAGAAATTACGGCAGATATGTGTCCCCTTAATCATAGGGGATCTAAATATTCTGAAACGCGCAGCCCAGGCTATGCAAATAAGAGTTGATTTCGGGGAAGCAAAAGAGGATGCAGAATTTTCCCTGGAAATCATCCCCGTCCTTTCGCTAACCAATTTTTTGAGGGAGGGAACTTTAGGGGCTGATGAGGAGCAAGAGTGTGCCCGGGCTTCCTTTCTTTATATTGAAAAGGGGGCCCAAATGGCTTTGGCCCGAAAAGTGGAGGCCTTAGTCACGGCCCCAGTTAGTAAAGAGGCTATTTGGCGCACGGGGATTCCTTTTCGGGGACATACTGACTATTTGGCGGCAGTCTCCCAAACGCCAGATTACGCCATGATGCTGGCTGGAGAGAAGTTAAAAGTTTCTTTAGTAACCACCCATCTCCCGTTCCGGGAGGTGGTCAATTACTTAACGGAAGAGAAGATTAGAAAAGTTATTGAACTGACGGCGCAGGGATTGCGGGACTTTTTTCAGATAGAGAAACCCCATATTGGTGTAGCGGCTTTGAATCCTCATGGGGGGGAGAAAGGCCTTTTGGGGCAAGAAGAAGAGCTGATTAGCCAAGCTGTGCAGAAAGTAAGAAGAGAAGGGTTTTCTCTTTCCGGACCTTGGCCGGCAGATACGATCTTTTACCGGGCCTATCGAGGAGAGTTCGCTGCCGTAGTCTGCATGTATCACGATCAAGGACTCATTCCTCTAAAACTGTTACATTTCGAAGATGCCGTAAATATAACTCTAGGTTTGCCCTTCATCCGTACTTCTGTTGATCATGGCGTAGCTTTGGATATTGCCGGCCAGGGCCGAGCTTCCCCCACCTCCCTGGAAAAGGCTATTTCCCTAGCGGCGCAAATGGCTTGGCAGAAGCGATCAAAGGAAAGTTAGTCTTTTAAAATCAGCGGCAAATTCCACGATGGGTGAGATTTTTCTATGTCCTTAGATAAAATTGTTATTCGCGGAGCTCGCGAACACAATTTAAAAAATATAAATTTAGAAATTCCCCGAAATAAACTAATAGTCATTACCGGTCTCTCGGGGTCAGGGAAGTCGTCTTTAGCCTTTGATACTATCTATGCCGAAGGGCAGCGCCGCTATGTAGAGTCATTATCCGCTTACGCCCGCCAATTTTTAGAACAGATGGAAAAACCTGATGTCGATGCCATCGAAGGACTTTCGCCGGCGATCTCCATCGAACAGAAGACGACCTCTAAAAATCCCCGCTCCACGGTGGGCACGGTAACGGAGATCCATGATTATTTACGCCTCCTCTTCGCCCGCATTGGTCACTCCCATTGTCCCCAATGCGGACGGGAGATCAAATCGCAAACTATCCAACAAATTGTGGATCAGATTAGTGCTCTGGAAATGGGCAGCAAGATCATGATCTACGCCCCCATTATTCGAGGAAGGAAAGGAGAGTACCGCAAGGAGTTTGAGCATTTGCGACGGAGCGGTTTTGTACGCGTGCGCGTAGATGGTGAGATCAAGGATCTAAGTGAAGATATAGTTTTGGATAAGAATAAAAAGCATACCATAGAAGTTTTAGTAGACCGCCTGGTGATCAAGGAGAAGATAGAAAAAAGACTGGCGGATTCTTTGGCTACCGCTCTTAATTTGACAGAGGGACTGGTGAAAGTGGAGACTGGGGGGGGAGAAGAGCTGATCTTTAGCGAAAAATTTGCTTGTGTAGAATGTGGCCTAAGTTTTCCAGAAATTAGCCCGCGCATGTTTTCCTTCAATAACCCCTATGGGGCTTGCCCCCAATGTGATGGTCTGGGCACCAAGATGTATTTTGATCCTGATTTAATTGTACCGGATAAAAGTCTTTCCATCCGCGAAGGGGCCATAATTCCTTGGCAAGGCCGGAGTTCCATGAACTTTTACCAGATGCTTCAGGCGCTGGCGGACCACTACCATTTTGATTTGTATGCTCCTTTCCAAAGCCTTCCCTCCCATGTGCAAAAGGTTATCCTCTATGGTTCCAATGGGGAGCAGATTAAGTTTCACCAGGATTATGGAGAAAGGCGCGCCTTCTACCTGCGGGAATTCGAGGGGGTTATTCCTTATTTGGAAAGAAGATACAAGGAAACTGACTCTGAATTTATTAGGGAAGAAATGGAACGTTTTATGAATGTCCGCCCTTGTCCCGCGTGCCAGGGAGCAAGACTGAGGAAAGAGAGTTTGGCAGTCAAGATCAATGGGTTGAATATCCACCAGGTGACCGAAAAATCAATTAAGGAAGCTTTAGACTTTTTCACTAATTTGGAACTTTCCCCGCGGGAGCAAGAAATTGCCCGCCGCATCTTAAAAGAGATCTGTGAGCGCTTGGGCTTTCTCATAAATGTGGGTTTAGACTACCTAACGCTGAGTAGGTCATCGGCCACGCTTTCCGGGGGCGAGTCCGAAAGGATTCGCTTGGCCACCCAAATAGGTTCCGGCTTAGTGGGTGTACTTTATATTTTGGATGAGCCGAGCATAGGGCTACACCAAAGGGACAATGCTCGTCTCTTAGATACTCTGAAACGGCTGCGCGACTTGGGTAATACTATTTTAGTTGTGGAACACGATGAGGAAACTATGCGCCATGCTGACTATATAATAGATTTAGGACCAGGGGCAGGGCTCAATGGAGGAGAGGTAGTTTTTGCTGGCCCCCCGCAGGAGTTACTAAAGGCGGAAAAATCCCTCACGGGCCAGTATTTATCTGGAAGATTGTCCATTCCCCTACCAACAAAGCGGCGGCAACCCAAAGGGAAATTTTTAACGGTAATAGGTGCAACCGAAAATAACTTAAAGAGAATCACGGTTCAATTCCCCTTAGGCCTCTTCACTTGCGTAACAGGTGTTTCCGGATCTGGCAAGAGCACCCTGGTCTTGGATACTCTTTACCGGGCTTTGGCCCAAAGAATTTACCATGCCAAAGATAGGCCTGGTCAAATGGAAAATCTGCGCGGCGCTGAAGAAGTAGATAAAGTTATCCAGATAGACCAATCCCCCATCGGGCGCACTCCGCGCTCTAACCCAGCTACTTATACGGGAGTTTTCACTTACATTCGCGACCTTTTTGCCATGCTCCCCGAATCGCGGGCGCGCGGTTATCGGCCGGGTAGGTATAGTTTCAACGTCAAGGGAGGACGTTGTGAAGCCTGCGGTGGCGATGGAATAATCAAGATCGAGATGCATTTCTTACCCGATGTTTATGTAACCTGTGAAGTATGCCGGGGAAAACGTTACAATAGGGAAACCTTAGAGATTAAGTATAAAGGGAAAAATATATGGGAAGTCTTAGATATGACCGTTGATCAAGCTTACCAATTTTTCTCTTCTATACCTAAAATCCGCAATAAACTTCAAACGCTGGCTGATGTGGGTATGGGCTATATAAAGTTGGGCCAACCGGCAACAACCCTCTCCGGGGGTGAAGCTCAGCGCATCAAACTTTCCCGCGAACTATCTAAGCGGGCTACCGGAAGGACTGTTTATATTCTCGATGAACCAACTACAGGATTGCATTTTGACGACATTAAGAAGCTACTCCAAGTTTTAAATCAGTTAGTGGATGCGGGCAATACGGTGATCGTCATTGAACATAATTTGGAAGTAATCAAAACTGCTGATTATATTATTGACCTTGGACCTGAAGGGGGAGATGCTGGGGGGAAAGTTATAGCTACCGGCACGCCCGAAGAGGTAGCGGCGGTCCCCCATTCCTATACCGGCCAATTTTTAAAAAGGATTCTTCTCCGGGACAACCAACGGAGAGGATTTAAGGGCGTTGGAGGAGCTTCTGCTCTTATTTGGAGCGCTTAACTTGACGTCTAATCTCGAAGAGAAAAATACTGGCTGCTACGGCTGCGTTGAGGGAAGATATTTTGTCGCTCTGGGGGATGAAAACGCGGTAGTCACATTTGCTTAAGATTAAAGGACGAATTCCTTTTCCTTCGCTGCCAATTACTAAAGCCACTTTAGGTGGAAAGACCATATCGTAAAGACTGATATTTCCGTTATGGTCAGCTGCCACGATCCAAAACCCAATCTCTTTCAATTCTTCCAAAGTGCGCGCCAGATTAGCCACCCGCACCACATCTACATGGAGCGCAGCTCCTGCTGAGACCTTAAGTACGGTAGGGGTGACTCCTACCGCACGATCTTTAGGGATGATCACCCCCGCCACCCCGAAAGCAGCAGCCGTCCGCAACAGGGAGCCAAAATTTTGCGGATCTTCCAGGCCATCCAAAAGGGCAAGAAAATTTGGCTCGGGGCCGCTAATCTTGGGCCATAGCTCTGGTAGGGTTAAATAAGTATATACTCCTTGGTAAGCTACCGCACCTTGATGATGCACAGTTTGGGCCAGCTTTGTTAAAACTTCAGGAGGGCAGGACTTACAAGGAATATTTTTTCCCCGCGCTAACTTTCGCAGCTCCCGCAAAGCAGATTTATCCTTCTTAGCTAAGAATATTTTATGGAGCGGTGGGTGGTTGGTGAGCAAAGCTTCGCGGATGGGATTGATCCCGTAAATAATCTGTTCCTTCATGAGGTTTACCAGTATCTCTTCTTCTTGGGTCTAAAAGGGGCTAAAATTTTTACCAAAAGCAGGCCCGAGATAAAACCGCCGATATGGGCGGCAAAGGCTACATTAGAAACCTTGCCCATGCCTAATCCCAAGAGCTGGAAAAAAAACCAGAAGATCAAAATCAGAAGCGCAGGCAGGCTGATCAAGCGGATAAAAGGAAAGAGAAAAAGGAGAGTCAGTATGCGCGCCCCCGGATAAAGGATAAGATAAGCTCCTAAGATACCACTCACTGCGCCACTGGCTCCGACCATAGGTAAAGGAGAAGAGGGATCAGAAAAAATTTGGGTGAGCGCGGCTATAGCCCCTGTTAAAAGATAAAAGATGAGGAAACGAGCGTGGCCCAAAACATCTTCAATATTATTACCGAAAATCCAAAGGTAAAGCATATTGCCCCCTAAATGCCACAACCCTCCATGCAAGAACATGGAGGAGAAAATGGTTAAAGGAGCAGGAATACTAAGAGGCACATGGATGACCTCTCCGTGAACAATTTGGTAAGGAACTGCCCCCCACTTTAAAAGGAAGCGGTGTCCTTCGGCCCAAGGCAAATATTGTTGATAGAGGAAAATGAAGATGTTAGTTATGATTATTAAAATGGTCAGGAAAGGAAAAGTTATCGTAGGGTTTTCATCTTTAAGGGGTAGAAGCATATAGACCCTCCGCCACCAAATGGAAAGATTCTTCCGCCTTACTCGCTGGCCAAAGTTTTTGGGCCTCTGAGGAGTACTCTCCCCCAGCGGTATAAAGAATAAAGGGAGGAAGTACCTCAGCCTGGGCTCGCCCTCCTTTCCAAGCCTCTACTAAGACCAGGCGGGCAGCTTCATTTAGACGGGAATGAACAAACTGCACCTTCTTTGGTTCCAGATAATTCTGCCGCAATCCTTGAAATAAATCGGCCACCCGGCGGGCAGGATAGATTACGGTCAACCGTCCTTTCGCTTTTAAAATATAATAACTAATCTGCAGAATATCTGCCAGAGTAGCTTTGATCTCATGACGAGCAATGGCTTTTTCGGGATGAGGGTTAATTCGCCCCGCTCCCAATCGGCGATAGGGAGGGTTGGCAATTACCAAGTCGAAGTAATCTCGCCAACTCTCTTCTTTTTTCAATTCTTTAAAATCTTTTTCCCAAATCTCAATCTGTCCTGGAAAATTATTGAGGAGCACATTGCGCCGCGCCAAATCAGCCAGACTTGGTTGAATCTCTACGCCAATAATCTTGCTCCCTTTTTTCTGGTAAATTAAAAGTAAAGGGATTATGCCGCAGCCTGTGCCTAAATCAATAATTTTGTCTTCCGGAGCGGCTTGGACAAAAGAGGCTAAAAGGAGAGCATCGATAGAAAAACGATAGCCCTCTTTTTTTTGGATTATCTTCAGATGTCCACCAAAAAGAGTATTGAAAGTCTCTTCCTTTTCATTCCAAAGGTATTTCTTCATCAGACTCTAAGGGATTGATGACCAAGCCGCTGAGCAACTTGGGATAAAAGAAAGTGGACTTAGAAGGCATGGTTTCCCCAGCGAGAGCAACGTCGCGTACCAGGGCTACTTGCGGGGGATTGAGAAAAAAAGCCATTTGACCTTTCCCCGCAAGGACTTCCTTCCCGGTTTCATAGGGATCCCGCAAGTAACGGACATACTTGCCCGCCGTTAAATCTTCGTTACTAATATTTAAAAGTTTTAAGAAGATTAATAAGTGCAGAAGGCTGACATCCAATCTCTCCAAGACTGACGGGAGAAGCTGAGCAACTTGGTGCCAAATGTCTTCTCGCTGGAGCGTCAAGAGAAAATATTGGGGATAACCATTTAAAACCATACCTAAACTTTTACCCGTCTTACCTCGCTGGGCTAGTTCTCGTAAAAAATTTGTAAAGGCCGTGTTTTGATCTGGAACCAGGCCTGGGAAGGATTCAAGGCGAAAGTACTGCTGGATTTGGTTTAAGAATAAGGTTGGCTGAAAATCTGGCAGGCCGCTTACGAGGCGATGGGTTGGCAGAATTACCAACCCTTCGTCGGCCATGTTAGTTAAATAAACCATGGTAAAATTAAAACTTTCTCTTCCCGAAATCTGCTGCTGTTTTTGCCTTTGTCTTTCTCGATAAGCTAAAGCAGTTTCGTAACGATGGTGGCCATCAGCAATGAAGATCTTCTGCGGCTCCATAAGCCGCTTAATTTCTTGGGTAACTTGGGGATCATTAGCCAGCCAAAGAGCGTGGTAAGTTCCTTCATCATCAGTCACTTCCAGAAATGGTCCCTCGGGAGCAGAGAAAATTCTTTCCGTGAGGGCTGATATTTTTCCTTCTTTATCTTCATAAAAAGCGAAGATCTGACAGAAATTTGCTTGGCAGGCCTCCATTAAAGCCAAGCGGTCCATTTTGGGTTGGCGTTGAGTCTTTTCGTGAGGGAGCACAACTCCGCTTACATAATCCTCTAAATGGAGCAGGCCGATGAAGCCATACCTTACTAAGCGCGTCTTAAAGGAAGGATTAGGAGCTATGTACCCGGGAGGTAAAGCAAAGTCTTGGCGGAGGAAATAGAACTGGGGCTGCGGAGAGCGAATTAAAATGCCTTCTTTTAGCCACGATCGATAAAAAGTAGCCGCCCGGGTGTAGCGGTTATCCTGATCATGGTCAGCCGGGGTTTCTTTATTCAGAATTAGGCGGACAATATTCTGGGGATGGCGGGCGTAGAGCAAATCCTGTTCTGACGGAGAGATGACATCGTAAGGTGGAGCAACCACTAGCCTCAAATCCTTAATCTTCTGCCTATTATAAAAAATGCCCCGCAGGGGGACAACTTCTGCCATTCTCGGCCTCCTTTTTCCCTTAGCTTCTTAAAAAATTTTATAACATAAAGTTCCCTTGGACACAAGATAAAGAGGACGGCCCAGACTCTTTCCCATTCGGTTAAACTAGCCTTGAATTTCAAAAGTGATCGACGGCCAGTTTCAACAACTTGCTTACCTTCACTTTGCAAAAACAATGATGATTTTAAAAGATTAATTGCCAGCACTTAATAAAAAGGCCAGGGGGTTCATTCGGGATCATAAGGCACTTTTACCCTATTTAGCTCGGGCTCGCTTCGGCCAAAAAGTTAGCTTGTTTCTTATGTCCGCCAAGGCTTTGCGGCAATCTGGCTTCCAGTTTTAACTACTTCTTCTCCCGCCGATGCTTCCTCATTTACCCCTGGTTCATCCCTGGTTTACCCCCTGGCCTCTTAGGCGGCCCAAAATTTAGATACCAAAGTGAAGGTGAGCAAGGTTTCAACAATTGTTGACAAAAATACTTAAGTATCATATTTTAAAATTATGAATCCTGAGGAGGAGAACTATGATTGCTAAAAAATTTGTTCTCCATTTTTCCAAGGAGAACTGGAACAAGCCCATTGTCTATAAACTGGTCAAAGATTATAACCTGAGTTTTAATATCCTTAAGGCCCAGATTCTTCCTCAGCAAGAGAGCTTTATGGTATTGGAACTGAGCGGCCCCAAGGCCGATTTTAAAAGAGGCTTGGAGTATTTGGCCCAATGCGGGGTGATGGTTGAGCCCATCGAGAAAGAAATCGTCCGCGCTGAAGAAAAATGTATCCATTGTGGCGCTTGCACGGCTGTTTGCCCCACCGGGTCTTTATATATAAACCGCAAGACCATGGAGGTTTTATTTGATTCCAGCAAATGTAGTGGCTGTGAGTTGTGTATTAAAGCTTGCCCTCCACGCGCTATGGAATCTCGCTTAGTTTAATCCTCCTCAGCAAAACTAAAAAGTTAGGAGAAAAAAATGAGGCGTGTCTATTTAGATCATAACGCAACCACTCCCGTTCATCCAGAAGTCTATGAAGCTATGCAGCCTTTCTTCCAGAACCAGTTTGGTAATTCTTCAAGTATCCATTGGGCCGGGCGGGAGGTGAGGAAGTATGTAGAAGAAGCTCGCCAGAAAGTAGCCGAACTTCTTCATGCTGCGCCAGAAGAAATAATTTTTACAGGCGGCGGGACAGAAAGCGATAACATGGCCATAAAAGGGGTTGTCTATAGGTGGCGCGAAAAAGGGAACCACATTATAACTACCCAGGTCGAACATCACGCCGTCCTACATACTTGCCAATTTATGGAAAGGATGGGTTATGAAGTCACTTTTTTGCCGGTAGATAACTACGGTTTAATTGATTTAGAACTTTTGCGAAGATCTATAAGGCCGCAAACTATTTTAGTCTCTATTATGTTGGCCAATAACGAAACAGGAACAATTCTCCCCATAAAAGAGATAGGGGAGGTAACCCGCGAAAAAGGGGTAATCTTGCACACGGATGCTGTGCAAGCTGTGGGAAAAATTCCCATTAATCTCCAAGATTTACCTGTGGATATTCTATCTCTTTCGGGGCATAAACTGAATACTCCGAAGGGTATTGGGGCGCAGTTTATTCGCCGGGGCACAAAACTTTTTCCTCTCCTTCATGGCGGCGGACAAGAATATGGTTTACGGGCGGGCACAGAAAACATTCCTTACATCATTGGTTTGGGTAAGGCCTGTGAGATTGTCCGCCGCGATTTCCAGCAGCGGGTAAGTCATCTCCGCCGATTGCGAGATCGCCTGGAGCAAGGGATAAAAGACCGGATTCCCGATGTGGTTCTTAATGGCCATCCCACGCAACGTCTGCCCAACACCTTAAACATGAGTTTTGTGGGCGTAGAGGGAGAGTCTTTATTGCTTAATTTAGATTTAGAGGGCATAGCCGCTTCTTCGGGCTCGGCTTGTACTTCCGGATCTTTGGAACCTTCCCATGTGCTTCTCGCTATGGGCCTTCCTCCAGAAATTGCCCAAAGTGCAATCCGCTTTAGCTTAGGGTGGAATAATACAGAGGGAGAGATTGATTATGTCTTAGAAGTCTTACCCCGGATCGTCCAAAGACTGCGGGATATATCGCCTCTATACCAGAGGAGAAGGCACCAGGTGGAGAGGATTTAGGGGCTGAGGTAAGAATATGCGTGTGGCTGTAGCCATGAGTGGAGGAGTAGATAGTTCTCTGGCCGCTGCTCTTCTAAAAGAGGAAGGCTATGAAGTAGTGGGCTTGACGATGCTGATCTGGAAATATAAACCTGAGCAGGAAGGAATAAGCGGGCGCTGCTGTGCCCCTGAGGACATTAAAGATGCCCGCCGGGTGGCTGAACAAATCGGAATTCCCCATTATATCCTCAATCTGGAGCAGCCTTTTGAGGAAGAGATAGTCGCCTATTTTCTAAAAGAGTATTTGCAGGGTTATACTCCTAATCCCTGCATTCGCTGCAATGAGAGGATTAAATTTGACCTTCTCTTACGCCGAGCTGAAGAGATAGGAGCTGCGGCCTTAGCCACCGGTCATTATGCCCGCATTATCTGGCAAGTAGATAAAGGCCGTTATACCCTTTGGCGAGGGCGCGACCGGCAAAAGGATCAATCTTATTTTTTGTTCTCCTTGCGCCAGGAACAGCTGGCCAAAATTCTTCTCCCTTTGGGAGAGAGATCCAAAGAAGAGGTTCGCCAACTAGCTCAGAGATTGGGTCTCCGCGTAGCCGCAAAAAAAGAGAGTCAAGAAATCTGTTTTATTCCCCATAATGACTATCGGCGGTTCCTGGAAGAGAAGGTGGGACGGGATATTTTCTCTCCCGGGGAGATAATTGATAAACAAGGAAAAGTGTTGGGCACTCATCAAGGTCTTTACTCTTATACCATTGGGCAAAGGAGGGGTTTGAGGATAGCTGGTCCCCATCCTTATTATGTCTTGCGGTTAGATAGGGAAAAGAATAGAGTAATTGTTGGCTCCCGGGAAGAACTTGAGACTCCGGGGTTGATAGTGAAGGAAGTGAATTGGATTTCTTTTCCCAAGCCCGCCTCTGAATTGGAAGCTTTTGTGCAGATTCGCTATCGCCATTCCGGGGTTAGAGCAACTTTGCATCCGCTGGCTAAGGGGAAGGTTAAAGTAAATTTTCACCTGCCGCAGAAAGCCGTAACTCCAGGTCAGGCCGCTGTTTTTTACCGGGAAGAGGAGGTTTTAGGAGGAGGGTGGATAGAAGCAGCCCTTTAAAAATTGCTTTTAATACCTTAGGGTGTAAAACTAACCAGAGTGATGCGGCCTCTTTGGCGGCCGAGTTAAGAGTCCGGGGTCATAAAATAGTCTCGGCTAAAGAATTGGCTGATGTGTATATCATTTTTACATGTACGGTTACAACCAAGACTGACTACCAATCGCGGCAGTTAGTCCGCCGCGCCCTAACAAAAAATCCCCACGCCCAAGTAATTGTTACAGGTTGTTATGCGCAAGTAGCCCCTCGCACCCTAGGTGCTATTCCCGGAATTGACTTCATTGTTGGGGTGGCAGCAGAGGGTAGAATTCCAGAATTAATAGAGACGGGGGAGAAAAATAAAGAAGTCAAAGTAATTTTGTCTTCATCTACGCAAACTTTCCCCTTGGGCCAGAGAGCCATTCCTTTTTGGGGGGAGCATACGCGAGCTTTCCTTAAGATCCAAGATGGGTGTAACTCTTTCTGTTCCTATTGTATTGTTCCCTACGCTCGGGGACGCAGCCGAAGCCGGCCAATAGAAGAGGTGCTTAATCAGGTGGATGATCTTTGGCGGGCAGGATTTAGAGAGATTGTTTTAACTGGGATTCATTTGGGCACTTATGGAGAAGATTTAGATCCTCCCCAGAACCTGCTGGTCTTATTAAAGGCCTTGGAAAATTTTGAGGGAGAAGTTAGATTTCGCCTGAGTTCTTTGGAACCCACCGAAATTTCCGTTCCCTTGATTGAATTCCTCTCCACGGCTCACAAATTTTGCCCCCATCTGCACATTCCTTTGCAAAGCGGAGATGACCGAATTTTAAAGATGATGCAGCGCCCTTATACCGCTTCCTTCTATGGCCAACTCTTGTCCAGACTGCAACGATCTATAATGGATCTGGCGATTGGGACGGATATAATTTGTGGTTTTCCAGGGGAAGACGAACAAGCCTTTCAAAATACGCTCCACCTCTTAGATGACCTTCCTTTAGCTTATTTGCATGTTTTCCCTTATTCCCGGAGGCCGGGAACGCCTGCGGCCAGTTTTCCAGATCAAGTCCCCTCTTCTTTAATAAAAGGACGTAGTCAAGTTTTACGAGAGTTAGGCGATAAAAAAAAGCATCTTTTTTATAAGGCTTTTGCTGGAAAAGCGCTGCGCGTGTTAGTAGAAGGGAGGAGAGATAAGGAAAGAGGATTATGGAAAGGATATTCGCGCAATTATATACCCATAATTTTCCCCGGAGGTGAGGGTTTAATTAACCAAGAGGTTGCGGTAAAAGTAGAGACTGTGCAAGGGGTAAAAGTTTTTGGTAAAATAATTCCTGAGGTTGATTAATTTATGAACCAGGTTAGGCTTGAGTAACAGGCCAAGGCGGCAGCGGTGGAGATTAGTCCTCAACGTCAAAAGTTATTACGGACTTTGCAAAAAAAGATTGATTACCGCTTTAAATCTCTTTCCCTCTTGGAGCAGGGACTATGCCACAAATCTTATGGCCATGAAATGGTCCAGGCGGGTTTGAGTGACAATGAACGGCTTGAATTTTTAGGAGATGCTGTTCTCGGTCTGGTTATCGGCCATTTGATCATGGAACGACATCCAAATTATTCGGAAGGTGAACTTACTCGCTTGCGAGCGGCAATGGTCAATAAATCTCGCCTGGCCAAGATAGCGCGCGAGATAGATTTAGGCAGCTATCTTTTATTAGGTAAAGGGGAAGAATTGACTGGCGGCCGGCAGAAAAATTCTATCTTAGCGGCTACTTTAGAGGCCCTATTAGCTGCTATTTATCTTGACGGCGGGTTTAAAAAAGTTTTTGCCGTTATCGCCACTCTCTTCTTGCCCCATTTGGAGGCCACGGCGGTTGGCCAGGATTATCAGGATTTTAAGACCCAATTGCAGGAATTGGCACAGGAAATTTTCAAGGCTATCCCCCGCTATCAATTAGCTAAACAGCTCGGCCCGGACCATAATAAAATTTTTGGTGTGAAAGTCTTTATTCAGGAAAAAGTAGTAGGCCTGGGGGCAGGGAAGAGCAAAAAAGAAGCCGAACAACGTGCCGCCCAGAAATCTTTACAGAAATTAAAAATATCTTTGCCGGCAGGCGATGACTGTGGAAGAAAATACCAAATTTAAATCAGGTTTTGTCTCTATAATTGGCCGTCCCAATGTAGGTAAATCTACTCTGCTCAACCATGTCTTGGGTGAGAAGGTAGCCATTATTTCGCCCAAACCGCAAACCACCCGCAACCGCATCTTGGGCATAAAAAATCTTCCTGCCGGCCAAATTGTTTTCTTGGATACTCCGGGGATTCACCAGTCAGGCCTAAAGCTCAACCAAGCGATGGTGAAAACCGCTTTGGCTACTTATAATGAAGTAGACGTAATCTGTTTTCTCATCGAAGCCCATCGGCCTTACCATGAGGAAAACGATTTCGTTTTGAAAACCCTGGAGAAAGTAAGCAGATCTATCTTTTTGGTTATTAACAAAATTGATTTAGTCCGCAAAGAAGATCTCCTGCCCATAATGGAAAAATATTCCTCCCGGCGTCCTTTCGCGGAGATTATTCCTATATCAGCCCTTCTGGGTGATGGAGTGGATATCTTATTGAAGGAACTATGGAAGATTCTTCCGGAAGGGCCTAAGTATTTTCCAAGTGATATGGTTACTGATCTTCCGGAAAGATTTCTGGTGGCCGAGTTGATTAGAGAGAAGGTATTTCAGCTGACGCGGCAAGAGATCCCTTACGCCACTGCTGTAGTCGTGGAGGAGTTCCAAGAGAAGGAAGAGAAGAACCTTATCGTGCTCAAGGCCACTATTCAAGTGGAACGAGAATCTCAAAAAGGAATTATTATTGGCGAAAAGGGGCGTATGCTCAAAGAAATAGGCCAGCGGGCCCGGGAAGAGATCGAAGTCTTATTGGGCGCTAAAGTTTTCTTGGAGTTGTGGGTGAAGGTGGAAAAAAATTGGCGGGAAGATCCGCGCGCCCTACGGCGGCTGGGTTTAATTTAAGGCAGCTCCAATATCTGGCCTTGCTCATTAACCGTATCCAGTGCCAAGCGCAGATGTGCCAGAGAGGTATTTCCTCCAGTACATACCATCCCTACTTTTTGACCAGCCAATTGAGAGCGTAACCGAAAAGCCGCACCCAAAGGGGCCGCGCCAGCAGCTTCAGCTAAGGTATGGGCATGGGTAATCATCCAAATCATGGCTTGCTTAATTTCATTATCGGTAAGCAAAACGAAATCATCGAGGCCTGACCAAAGCATTCTTTGAGGCAACGCGAAAGCCGTGCCCGTGGCCAATCCTTCGGCAAAGGTTTCATTAGGAGCTTCTACCAATTTTTTTTGGTGCCAGGAATGATAAGCGGCGGGAGCGGATTTTGATTGGACACCGATGACTTTAATTTGGGGATCGAGGTTTTTGGCTACTAAACAAGCTCCGGCAGCTCCACTGCCGCCACCAATGGGTACGATAATTACTTGCAAATCGGGTTGCTCAGCTAGCATTTCTAAAAAGATAGTGGCGACTCCCGCAATTAATAATGGTTCATTTCCTGAATGAACATACCGATAGCCATACTGGGCGGATAAATTTTCACAATATAAACGGGCTTCATCATAATTTTGACCATGAGGTATAACTTCAGCGCCAAAGCCTTCCATGGCGGCCACTTTTCCTGGATTAGCTTTCTCCGGAACAACAATCTTGGCGCGTACCTGGAAGAGTTTGGCGGCATAAGCTACAGATTGTCCGTGGTTGCCGGTGGAGGCGGCAATTACTCCCCGTTCCTTCTCGCGGGGAGTGAGCTGAGAAATTAGATTAATGCCTCCCCTTATTTTAAAAGCCCCCACGGGCTGATAATTTTCATGCTTAATATATACCTCGGTGCCGATCAATTTGTTTATCGCCGGGTAAGTAAATAAGGGAGTAGGTTTTAAAAAAGGACGAATTTGCTTTTGGGCCACAAGGACATCTTTGAATTTTGGTGGTTCCATTATTTAATTCCTTCTTTTTGTCATTGCTTTTTATTTAGCATTAAAATTCTTAAAGACGCAAGAAAAAAACTTCTGGAAATAATTCTTAGACAGTCACCGGTCCTAACTTGCCTACGTGCACTTTGCAAAAACAATTGTGATTTTAAAAGATTAATTGCCAGAATTTTATAAAGAGGCCAGGGGGTAAATGAGGGAGAATCATTCCCCTATAAACCCTGGCCTTTTAGACGAACCGAGGTTGGTCTGTCAAAGTGAAGGTGAGCAAGGAGGCCTAACTGAACGTCGGCCACTTTTTAGAATCATGGCTAATTCAGGCAGAAGAAAAAGGGGGCTCATTAAAATGAGGCACCGAGTAGCTTCTGCAAACGGGCGGGGGAAAAAATATGAATTTAAAAGAATAGGGACTAACTCTTGACTTACTTATTTTCTTAAGGCATCTTAAAGAACAAAAAGAGCAGATTTTTTCTTATATGGGCAGATGTCAGTTATGTCAAAGACGAAGTCCAGATATTTCTGCGGAGCTGGGGGTCTGCTTAAAATGTCTGCGTGCCAAACCAGAAGAGGGTTGGCTTTTAGCGGAAAGAGCTCATCAAATAAGTCGTCGGGCTTTCGGTCTGCCGGAAAAAGTTCCCCAGGATGCGGGAGGGAAGCAATGTTCTCTTTGTGTTAACGAATGTCGGATCGGAGAAGGAAAAACCGGTTACTGTGGGCTGCGCAAAAATACCGGTGGAAAGCTAAAAGGGGCGTCGGCTAAAGAAGGCAATTTATCTTGGTATCACGACCCTTTACCCACGAACTGTGTGGCTGACTGGGTTTGCGCGGGAGGAACGGGAGCAGGCTTCCCCCAATTTGCTCATTTTCCAGGGCCAGAAAGAGGCTATCAAAATTTAGCCGTTTTTTTCCATGCTTGTTCTTTTAATTGCCTTTATTGTCAGAATTGGCAGTTTAAGTTAGAGACGGGGAAAAGGACGACGCATACATTCGAAGAACTCATCAAGGCCATTGATGAGCGCACCTCTTGCCTGTGTTATTTTGGAGGCGATCCTACCCCCCAAATAGCTTTCTCCTTGCAGGCCGCGCGCCAAGCTTTAGAGTCCCGGCCAGGAAGGATTCTGCGTATCTGCTGGGAAACTAACGGTTCGATGAGTAAAGGGCATCTGGAGGAGATGATAGAGCTGGCTTTAATTTCAGGAGGGTGCCTTAAATTCGATCTTAAAGCTTGGGATGAAACTTTGCATAAAGCCTTGACGGGGGTTAGCAACAAGAGGACTCTGACCAATTTTCGATATGCTACCGAGAAGATTGAAAGTCGACCAGAACCTCCTTTGCTCATTGCTAGTACTCTGCTTGTACCTGGATACATCGATGAGTGCGAGGTCAGAGCTTTGGCCAAATTTATTGCTTCCTTGAACCCCACCATTCCCTACGTCTTGCTGGCCTTTTATCCTCACTTCTTTTTCAAAGATATGCCTTTAACTAACCGGGAGGAAGCGTGGCGGTGCTTGCGGGCTGCTCAAGAAGAAGGGTTGACCAGAGTGCGTCTGGGGAATATACATTTGCTTAGGGGGTAAAGGGGAAGAGGGCAAATTTTTTTACCAGGTAAGGAGAGGAAAGGGGGCAGATTTTTCTTGCCTTCTTCAACGGTAGGTAATAAATTTAGATTTTTAGATAGTGAGTATTAAGAGATCGTGGGGAAAAGGAGAAAAAGATGTCTTTTAATTTCGGGCCAAGAAGAGCTATTTACTTAGACATTGCGCAAAATATGCCCCAGGCAGAGAATATCCTTTCGGCGGAAGAAAAAGAACATTTTGAAACCTTTGACTTAATATATCGTTCCTTGTGTGCCGTTCTTTATAATTATGTGCCCACTTCCGGTCACCCGGGCGGCTCTATATCCTCGGGCCGGATGGTGGCGAGTATAATCTTTGGGGCTTTGGACTATGATTTTGTGCACCCAGATCGAGAAGATGCCGATATAATTTCTTACGCAGCCGGTCATAAGGCTTTGGGCCTCTACGCCATGTGGGCTTTGCGTAATGAAATAGTCCGTTTAGGTGCGTCCGAGCTTTTGCCGGCCGAAGAGCGCTACCAGTTGCGACTGGAAGATCTATTAGGTTTCCGCCGTAATCCGATAACGCGCACTCCTTTATTCTTGAAATATAGAGCCAAACCTCTGGATGGCCATCCGACCCCAGCGACCCCCTTCCTCCGGCTGTCCACGGGAGCTTCGGGAGTAGGTGTAGCATCTTCGATTGGTTTAGCCTTGGCCGCTCGGGATTACTATCAAAATTCGCCGCGCATCCATATTGTGGAAGGTGAAGGCGGCCTCACTCCTGGACGAGTAAGTGAAGCTCTGGCTGCCGCCGCTACGGCCTGCCTGCATAATTTAGTTCTGCACCTTGATTGGAATCAAGCGTCTATTGATTCTAATCGGGTCTGTCGCGAGGGAGAAGTTCCGGGTGAATATGTCCAGTGGAACCCCTTAGAGTTTTTTTACCTCCATGACTGGAATATCATTTTTGTGCCTGATGGTCTTGATTTCTTCCAAATACATGCCGCTCAAAGAGCTGCTTTAAGAATGGAAAATCATCAACCTACAGCTATCATCTACCGCACTAAAAAAGGGTGGCAATATGGAATTGAAGGACGCGCTTCCCATGGCGCGGGTCATAGCTTTTGCGGCGAGGGGTTTTATCGAGCCCTACGCCCCTTTTTAGATAAATTTGGTTTAAATTTACCTGTTTGCGAGACCGGTCAGCAGCGTTGTTTAGCCGGGCAAGATAAAGAGACCTTAGAGAAATGCTTCTGGGAGGCGTTACTGAGTATTCGCCAGGGTTTGGAGAGGAGTGTGGGGATGGTGAAATGTTTAGCGCAAAGAATTCACCAGGCCCGCCTTCGACTTGACGCTCACCAACGCCGCCCGCGGCCGCAAGCCCCATCACTTTCGGCTATTTATGAAACAGCTGCCCAAAAAATTGACCAGATCCCGGAGGAACTGCAGTTAACTCCGGGGAAAACTACTACCCTGCGAGGCGAATTAGGAAGAGTGCTGAATTACTACAATAAAATTAGTCAAGGAGCGATAATGGTGGCTGCCGCGGATCTCTTAGCTTCTACCAGTGTCAATCTTGCGGCCTTGGGATTTCCTGAAGGTTATTACAATGCCCAAAGCAACCCCGGGGCCAGAATCATCGCTGCTGGTGGTATCTGCGAAGATGCTATGGCGGGTATTATCTCTGGGATCTCGACTTATGGGAAGCATATAGGTGTGGGTTCCTCTTACGGAGCTTTTATCGCCCCCTTGGGCCATATTGCCGCCCGTCTCCATGCTATTGGTAATCAAGCCCGCCAGGCAATTAAAGAAAAACCTTATCGTCCTTTAGTCTTAATTTGTGCGCACACCGGTTTAAAAACTGGCGAAGATGGTCCTACCCATGCTGATCCGCAAGCTCTCCAACTTCTGCAAGAGAATTTTCCGGCAGGCACCTTGATTACTCTTACTCCCTGGGATCCCCAAGAGGTCTTTACTCTCTTTACAGCGGCTCTCTTAAAGAGACCGGCCATTATTGCGCCCTTCGTTACCCGCCCCACGGAAAAAATTTTAGACCGGGAGGCGTTAGGCCTGCCGCCTGCGACTGCCGCCCGCAGTGGAGTTTATCTTTTATGGCCCGCCCAAAATAAAAAGCAGGGCACGGTTATCTTGCAGGGCAGTGAAGTGGCTTATGATTTCATCCAGAAAACATTACCTTTGCTGATCAAAGAGAAGATCGATATCCAAGTTTATTATGTAGCGAGCGCCGAACTCTTTGCTCTTCTGCCCCATGAAGAACAAGAGCGGATTTGGCCGCCAGCTCTGGCTGAAGAAGCTATGGGCATTACTGGTTTTACCTTACCCACTATGTATCGGTGGATCCGATCTGATTGGGGACGGCGTCTGACCATGCATGCTTTTCAAAAAGGACATTATTTGGGAAGTGGCCAAGCTGATCAAGTCTTGGCCGAAGCAGGGTTGGATGGTGAAAGTCAATTTGAAGTGATTAGAAAGTATGTGCGCGCCCGCAGATGAAAAAGGTTTTAAGCACGCAGAAAAGCAGCTAATTTGGCCATGCCCTCCTTGATCTCCATCAGGTCAATTCCGGAGTAAGCAAAGCGCACATATTGTTCTTTCTCTCCCGGAAGGGGTCGGCCAAAATGCCGGCGGGTGCAGAAACTCACGCCTGTTTCACGCAAGCATATTTGGCGAAATTCTTCTACATCAGCAATCCCTTTCCGCTCCATAGCCCCGGTTACATTGGGGAATAAATAGAAAGTGGCCTCCGGTTTGAAACAGCGGATTCCTGGAATTTCATTTAGCAGATCCACTAAGACATCCCGCCGCTCTCTGAGGGTCGCTAAAATCGCTTGCGGTCCCTCCTCACTTCCTTTTAGACCGGCCAGGGCGCCATACTGAATAAAGTGGTTAGCGCAGGATTCGTCATTCACATTTATCTTTGATATATTTTCGATGAAAGGTGCCGGGCCAATAGCTGCGCCTAAACGCCAGCCAGTCATAGCAAATTTTTTGCTGAAAGTATATAAGATAACGGTCCGCTCAACCATCTCTGGGAAGCTGGCGATAGAAAGGGGTTCGCCGCTGTAGCGGATATCAAAATAAGCTTCATCAGCCAAAACAAAGAGATCATTTTCCACAGCTAAGCGGGCCAGCTCAGCCATTTCTTCTTTGGGAGAAGAAGCTCCGGTGGGGTTTTGGTAATTATTATAGATCAATAATTTCGCCCCTTGCTTTATCCCGCGGTAAATGGCCTCCATGTCCAAGAGAAAGCAACCCTCTCCTTCTCTATATCCATAAGGAATACCTAAGCCGCCGTGAAACTCTATCTGGGATTCATAAATTGGATAGCCGGGGTTTGGATAAAGTACTTTATCTCCCGGATTCATAGCCACCATGATAAATTTCCCGATAGTGGGCTTACCTCCTGGCTGAATGGAAATATTCTCGATACCAAGTTTTAAACCATGGCTACGCCCGACATCTTCTGCCAAGGCTTCTCTAAGTTCGATAATGCCGGCCGTAGGGCCATAACCAGTTTTACCGTTTCTAATGGCCGCAATCGTTGCTTGGATTATATTTTCCGGAGTGGGGATATTCATATCCCCCAAGTGAAAAGGATATATTTTCTTCCCTTGCTTAGCCAAAAGACTTGCTTCCCAAGAGACGGCAAAGGCTGTTTCTGTCCCCAAGCGAGCCATTCTTTGGGCAATAGGAATATTCATTATTTCGCCTCCTTTTTTGCATTATTGAGTATATTCTTTTTTATTAAGGGTTTTATTCCTCCGGCCGCTAAAATTTTTAAAACATAGGAAGAAAGAGGTTGAGCTTGCCGAGTAAGGCCTTTAGTTATATTTATAATGCGCCCCGTCACAAAATCTATCTCCAAGAGATCTCCTTTATCAACGAAGCGGTGAATATCTGGGCAAACTAAAAGAGGAAGACCAAGGTTTATAGCATTCCGGTAAAAGATACGGCCAAAAGAGGAGGCAATAACAGCTCCTACCCCAATGGCTTTTAGGGCGATGGCTGCGTGCTCACGGCTCGAACCACACCCGAAATTGGTGGCCGCGACGATAATATCTCCAGGTTGAAATTCATGGCGGAGATGGGGATCAACTCCCTCCATGGCATGGACAGCCACTTCATGAAAGTCGGTTAATTCGAGATAACGGCCGGGGTAAATCTGATCCGTGTCCACATTTGCTCCAAAGACAAAGGCCTTTCCTTTGATAACTGTTTTCATAGTTTCTCTCTCTTTTAAAGATATTGGCGGGGATCGGCTATCTTCCCTTCCAAGGCGGTAGCAGCGACGGCCGCGGGAGAGGCCAGAAAAATTTCAGCCTCCCTATGGCCCATCCGCCCAGGGAAGTTACGACTACCCGCACTTATGCATGTTTCGCCAGCAGCTAAGATTCCTTGATGGGTACCCAAGCAAGCAGCACAACCGGGGGTGACTAATACTGCCCCGGCCTCTAAAAGAGTCTGCATGATTCCTTGGGATATTGCTGCTTTCAGAACATTGGGCGTAGCAGGAACAACCAAAAATCTTGTATCGCGGTGGACTTTCTTCCCTTTTAAGATGCTCGCCGCCACAGCCAGGTCTTCTAATCTTCCGCCGGTGCAAGTCCCTAAAAAAGCTTGCTGCACCGGGCGACCAACATACTCTTCCAAGGGGTGGACATTATCCACACTATGGGGGGCGGCTAACTGCGGTTCCAGATGCGTAAGGTCGAAGTTAACTTCAGCAGCATATTTAAAATCAGGATCAGTGGTCCAAAGTGGCCACTCTTTTTTTACTGTCTCTTTTAAGAAAGCCAGGGTTATTTCATCAGGCTGGATATAGCTGGTCTTCGCTCCCATTTCTGTAGTCATGTTAGCGAGACACAATCTCTCCGAGACGTTAAAAAATTGGAGAGCAGGTCCAGTAAATTCTACCGCTTTATAAACGGCATAATCAGCTTTTAAATCGCCAATAATCTTTAAAATAATATCTTTAGCGTAAACTCCTTTTGGGGGCCGACCTTCTAAATTAAGCCTGATAATTTCCGGAACCCGCAACCAAAGATGGCCAGTGATCATAATCACCGCCATATCAGTCGCCCCAACCCCTGTACCAAAAGCTCCTAATGCTCCGTGAGTAGTAGTATGCGAGTCTGTGGCGATGAGCACCATGCCCGGGTAAACTAACCCTCGATCAATCATCGCCTGGTGGCAAACTCCTTGATTTACATCAAAGAGTAATTCTATTCCCTGAGTCTGACAGAACTCGCGCATTTGCTTTTGATTCTCTGCTTGCTGGATGGTTGAAGCAGGAGCATAGTGATCAAAGATAAAAATGATCTTCTGCGGGTCATGAACTTTTTCTCCACCCATTTCATAGAAAGAACGTATGGTTTGTAAGTATAAATCGTTGATTTCGGCAAGGTCGACGCGACAGTTAATAATTTCTCCCGTAACCACTCTATCAACCTGGGCTGCTGCGGCCATTATTTTTTCTAAAGCATGCATGGAAGCCTCTTTTGGAAATTTGGTTTTATGGTTATTTTATGAGTTAAGAATGAAGATTTCAATAGAATTTGATTTGTGATTGTCCATCAGGCCCCTTCTTCCGCCTGGAGAATGTATCCCAATTAGTTTAGGACTATAGGGAGGCGAGAGAGCTAAAGGCAAGCCAGAGGCAAGCATTCTTGGAGAATCATGATTTAAAAAGTAAGGAAAAAGCTTATCCCTTGCCGTATTGGGCAAGCTCCAAGGGCTTGCCCTACGAATTTATAAGAATATTTATTAATGAGAGCAAATTATATTTTACTTCGTATTGTATCGTCTCAGAAATATATTGAATATGTTTTAAGTTCGGTTCTTA
>FWPU01004569.1_pt1 | contig 31971 bp, 22 predicted proteins | sample 2228361 | NCBI WGS metagenome assembly FWPU01 (sample SAMEA103939777, study PRJEB20133) | metagenome
TTCGGGCCCGGCGGCACTGCTGCTGTGCCTCAGCGGGGTGCTCATGGGCCTCTTGCAGCCGGTGCTGATGCGCCCGCAGGCCTACCAGCCCGACCGCGCGCCCGACCTGCTCTTCGGCCGCGACGACTGCCCGGCGTGCTGGATGACGGCCTACAGCGACTGCATCGCGCCGTTTGGCCCTCAGTGTGCCGATTGCAAGCACACGAAGTTCGGCGATCCGATGCTGACCTGCCCGCAGACATTCAATGTTTACGCCGACCTGAAATACTACCAATGCACCGGTACAAGCCAGAAGGGATGGAAGTGTCACTTAGCGGGTTCGACGACATGCACGGTCCAGTGGTTTTGCCTCGGCGTCTACGAGGAGGATGTCAAGTGCGATCAATACGAGCCGCCCCAGTGCACGGTCAACGCACCCGGCTACAAATGCCGACATTGCGAGTACCTCTGGCCGACTGGGAATTACTCGGAGCGGGAAGTGTCCTGGTGCGTGCGATGCGATCCGGGAAGCTAGTAGACTGGGCACCCAGGGCGATGGTAGCAGGGGCACAACGCCACCAGGTGGGCCTACGCGCTGGTGCTGTGGCCGCACTTGTGTGCCTATTTATACTCCGTGCCGGCCCTTGCCAAGCAGCCTCGGATCTGGAACCGGAGATGGAATTGTTGATGTTTGCGTCGCACACTGCTTCTGCAAACCTCCAGCAGTTTCACACTTGGGTCGGTTTGGTGGACATCCATGATACTCTTGTAGAGCCAGAGGGTGCATCCACCGACAGTCGTTTAACCATCCAGTTTGCACATGACTTTCGCCGAAGCCGGTCGAGATGGGAGGTTTCGTTCTCGAAGTTCACTCGCACAGACGCCGGTGGCTCGCGCGAGCTGCCGCAGCCGAGCACGCGTTGTCTTCTGGTGGACGATAGGTTGTATCGATACGAGCGGCGTTCGTCTGGCGAAAGTGCTCCAGTAACCGTTGTGACGCCGAACCGTCGGCAGGCCGGGCGGTTTGTGCACGAAATCGGCGCGGTGTTGTCGCCGTTCTCAATTCGTCAGCAGCCGGTCCATGCGTGGCTCGCTAACGTCGACCGTCACAGGCTGGCATGGGACCAGGGCCGGCGAGGCGCAATCCGGCGGGAGGGGGACCTGCTCATCCTAGACTATGGCTATGAGAATCGTCCGGAACACTACACCTTTGATCTTGCCAAAGGAGGTGCACTGGTACGGGAGCGCATCGACAAGGGGGAATACCAAACCTCGGCTGCTGTGGAGATGGTACAGGTTGGTGGTATATGGGTGCCATCTCGGGTCGAGTACACGCTCGACATGGTTGGCCCAACGGTCCGTAAGCTACGGCGCGTTATGACGTGGACACGTAGCGAGGTGAACGTCAAGCTAAGTGAAAGTGAGTTTACGCTGGCCGCGCTTGGCGTGCCAGCGGGGCACACCGTGTATGACACCCGGTCCGATGCCATATCTACGTATCCCGGCGAGCCGGCGCCGTTGCCGCCGCGCGACCTGGCCCGCGATGCGCCGGTGACCCGACGCTCGTGGCCGCGCCACGCCGCTTGGGCGGTGCCGGCCGCGGCCGCCGTGGTCTTGGCAACCTGGCTCGCGGTTCGCAAGCGGCGCGCCGCGCGGGCCCGGCCCGCGCAGCCGCCAAGCTGATGCGGGGGCGATACCCGTACAACATTCGAGGGTTTAATGTCATGGCACATTGTGTCAGCGTCGCCACAAAGTGCGTTCACGCGCCCGGCTTAGCAAGCTGTGCCGTGGGGGCCCATCGCGCCGGCGGAGGGACCATTGGAGAGATCGCCATGCATCGCATCCTGGCCATATCCTGCTGCTATCTGGCGGTGGCTGCCGCTGCGTCCTCCAGCGCGGGGGGCGAGCTGAAGGGAGACTATCGGCTCTTAGAGAAATTGGCCGAGGCAGATCGACGCAACGGCACCATGCAACTGAGCTGGGAGGGTACCATCGAGGTCGAGGAGCTGCGCCGCCTTCCCGAGAAGGGCGAAGAAGTCAGGTTCCGCGCCACGGTCGATTATTATTGGGAGTTTCGCATGAGGGCCGCGCGCTGGGACTGGCAGTACCACGAGGCCGTCCGCAGCGGCCCGGCCGGCGAGCAGGCCATCGACCTTGCACCCGTGCGCACTGCCCTCTATCAATCCGCCGTGTACCGCGTTGAGACCGACCCGCAGACCGGCGAGCGCACGGCCACGATTCAGGGCGAGAACGAACTCGAGGATGGACCACTGGGTACCGACATCGGCTCCATCCTTTACTGGGTCAAGGTCGAAGGCGAGTTTGTCTATTCCTGGGCGTGGAAGTTTTTGCAGAGCCTGCAAGACCGCATCGAGAACGAGAACATTGCGATCGTGATCGAGGAGCAGGGGCAGATGATCGTGCTGCGGGTGGACGAGCCCGACGCGCAGCGCTGGGCCGAATACACGTTCGATGTCAGCCGTGGCGGGTTGCTGGCGGCCTCCAGGGTGCGCACGGGCGAGCGGGAGGTCACCACCCGCGCCGAGCTGGTCCAGATCGCCCACCACTGGCTGCCCTGGCGCGCCCTGTACGAGGAGCACGTGGGAGGCACCCTGCTGGCCCGGCGCTCGCTGCGGTGGAAGGAGAACGAACTGGCGGCGGGGCTCGAGGCCACGGCCTTCCGCCTGGCCTCTCTGGGCCTCAGGCCAGGCGACTGGATCCATGATACCCGCATGGAGCTGCACTATCGCTGGGATGGGGAGCGGGGCCCGCCGGGCCGCAGGCCGGGACGGTTTCCCGCGCCTGCTCGCAGGCCGCCGGCGGTGCCCGAGGGCGCCACGCCCGCGGACGTGAATCTGCTGGCCGCCCTGGCCGACGCCCTGGGGGCCAACCTCGACGCCTTGCAGACCTGGGCGGGAGAAATCAGCGTGCATGGATCTTACGCCAACGAGGGCGTCGAAGACGAGTCGTCTGGGCGGTTGGAGTATCTGGCCGATCTGGCACGCGGCCGGGCACGCTGGGAGTTCCAGCGCACGCATTTCAGGGCGCGCCGCAGCGGCCCGGCGAGCGAACTTGCCGCCGGGCCCGTGTGGCGGTTCCTCGATACAGGAAGCGAGTTCTACCGCGTGCGGTCCACGCCCGAGGGCCAGGTGCTGCGGGCAGAGATTCTGGCAGACGACGAGCGCCCGCGTGCGCCCTACGACGCGGACGCGCTCGACCTGGCCTTCTGGCTGGGCATCGACGGCTCGCGGCTCGACGTATGGCTGCGCAATCTGCACCGGCGGGCAGTGGCGGGCACGGGAGCCATCGGCGTGGGGCGCGCGGGGGACGAGGTCACGGTGTATCTTGCCGGCGGCTGGCAGGCGGGCGGAGAAGAGTTCACCTTCGACCTGGCGCAGGGCGGCTGGCTGACTAGCGCCCGACGGCGGCACGGTGGGCTGGCCGTGTCTCTTGCTATCAAAGTCCAGCAGATCGAGATCGAAGGGCAGCATGGCCTCTGGCTGCCGGCTGAGATCGTTTACAGCGAGTCGCCCCAGGATGCCGAGGAACTCCGCGGCAAGCCGGGGGCCGCGCCGATCTTGCGGCGGGTTCTCACCTGGACGCGGAGCGAGCCGAACGTGGTCCTGCCCGATGATGCCTTCACACCTGCGGCGCTGGGCATCGAGCCCGGGATCGAGGTGCGCGGTCAACAACCTCGTCAGTAGGGGAGCCGATTTTGGATTTTCGATTTTGGATTTTGGGTTTTGGATTGCATTGGGCTGGGGGGCGGTCTCGGGCGGCGGAAGGATTGTGCTGCATGTGTCTCGGCTGGTGAATACGGCGCGGGAGCCGGTGCCATGAAGCGAGTGGTTGCGGGTAGTATGGTGCTGACTGCGTTGGCGGCGATTGCGTTGGGGGTGCACCAGCGGCAGGTGCGCCAGGCTTGCCCTACGGGGGAGCCGCTGTGCGGGCACTACGCGGCGCAGCGGTTTGCAGAACTTGCCGGGAGATCGCTCAGCCTGTCGGAGGCGCTCCGCGAGATGCCTGCGGCCGTCGAGGGAAACAGCCTGGAGGAGATCCGCCGCCTGCTCCAGCGGGCTGGCGTGCCGGCGGAGCACCGCCGCGTGCAGCTCGAGCAATTGCAAGCGCGAGACTTTCCGGTGCTGGCGCATTTGAGCATGCCGGATCATTTCGTCGTGCTGCTGGGGCGGGTCGAGGACGGGTATGACGTTTTCGACGCGCACGGCGAGCGCCGGGTTTACGGCACACAGGCCGTTCGGGATCGTTGGAGCGGCAACGTGCTGGTGCTGGCTGCCGGGCGTAGCGGGCCGCGGCGTGCGAAGGCGCCGGCCCGGCGCACAGCAGCCGCGCAGCAGGCTGGTGATCAAGCCGCGCAGCAGGCTGAGGAGCAGATTGCGGTGCTGCCGCGAGTGGAGTTCGAGTATCTCACGGCAGACGTGGGCACGGTGTACCAGTCGCAAAAGGGCGTGGTCGCCACCTACCGCGTGCGCAACGCCGGAGGGCAGCCGCTTTTGCTGTGGCCCGCCGGGGGGGGAGACGCCGGCCAGGGGATGCCTCGCTGGAAGCTGCCCAAGGGGCCCATTGAACCGGGCAAGAGCGCCCGGATAAGCGTGGTGTTCGACGTCCCTCCCGTGCTGCCGTCTTTTGTGCGCAGCTTTTACATCCGTACCAACGATCCGCTCCGCCGTGCCGTGCGGCTCACGGTCAGCGGCATCGTAAAGCAGCCGTTTCGACTGGAGCCTGGCTACCTGGACCTGGGCGAGCTGGTGGTCGGCGTCACGCAGCGCCGGGCGCTGTTCTTCACCGCCGACGTTGAGGACCTGCCCGAGCTGGAAACAAGCTGCACGCTCCGCGGGGCGATGGTGAGCGTCTTTCTGCTGGACGACGCCGACCGTGCCACCCGCTGGTGGCCCGTGCCGGGGCAGGCCCCGCAGACGCGCTCGGCCGTGAAGGTCATCGAGCTTGCCTACACGCCCGCGCAGGCGGGGCCGATCAGCGGCGAACTCGTGGTGCGCGCCGTTGGAGACATCCCCTTCGAACGCACGGTCCGGCTGCGCGGGCACGCCAGCGAGCCGATCGTGGCCACACCCGGCGTGTTCTTCTTTGGCGAAGTACTGCCCGATCGGTCTTACCAGCAGACGGTAATCGTCTCTGCCCGCGGCCAGGACACGGTGGAGCTACAGGCGCTCCGCCGCCCCTCGGGCTTGGTCTTGACTCAGACTCCTCGCACGCAGGAGGCACGGCAGTTTACACTCAAGCTGCGCGGCCGCGGCCGCAACCTGGTGGCCGCCGGCGGAGCCAATGTGGAGATCGACGTGTATTTGCCCCAGCAGAATCGCACCGTGACTTTGATGGTACCCGTTTACGCCCGCGATGGCGGTGCGCAGGTGCGGCGATGATGGCCCGCCGCGGCGTAACGCTGATCGAGCTGCTGGTGGCGCTATCGATCGTGGCGCTGCTGGTGGCGATCTTGCTGCCGGCGGTGCATGCCTCGCGGGAGAGCGGCCGCCGCACGCAGTGCGCGAATAATCTGCGGCAGGTAGCGCTGGCACTCTCGCTGCACGAGTCTGCCCAGGGGCGGCTGCCCAGCGGAGGCTGGGGCTACGAGTGGTACGGGGATCCTGATCGGGGCACAGGGCCGCGGCAGCCGGGTGGGTGGATTTATGCGATTTTGAGCTACCTTGAGCGGCCGGACCTCGCGCGGCTTGGGTCTGGGGAGCCGCCGTTGCGTAAGATGGCGGCGGCGGGCATGCTGAACCAGGTGTCGCTGGCGGTGATGCACTGTCCCTCGCGGAGGCCGCCGGGGGTTTATCCGTTCGACACGGGATTTCCGCCGCGCAATGCACACGTGGCGGCGCTGGTGGCCAAGACAGATTTTGCCGGCAACGGCGGAGACTTCGTGATGCGTATCCAGCCCGGGCCGCCCTCGCTCGAGGCCGGAGACGATCCCAAGTACAACTGGCCCAGCACGCGCCAGGTGAACGGGCTGTTCTTCGTGCGCAGCGCGGTGCGGCGTGCCGACGTGACCGACGGCACGAGCTACACCTACCTGGTGGGCGAGAAGTACGTGTCTGAGAGCTGGCCCGACCTGGGGGACGACCAGGCCATGTACTGCGGCTTTGGCTACGACATTGTGCGCTGGACGAGCCTGGACTATCCGCCGCGGCGTGACGGGCTGGAGCAGGCCCCGAGGGCCTTTGGCAGCGCGCACGCCGAGGTCTGCCAGTTCGCCCTCTATGACGGCTCCCTGCGGACTATACGCTTTACGATCGACCCCGAGCTGCACCGCCGCCTGGGCAACCGCTCCGATGGAGAGACCGTGCCCGATAGTGCATTTGTGCGGTAGCGCGTGGCGGGTGGCGGGTGCAGGGCGGTCTTCAACCTTGCGCCTTCAACCTTGCGCCTTCAACCTTGCATCCGCAGTGTGTGCCGCCGCTGCGACGGCGTACTCCGCAGGGCGCATGTGCGCCATCCAAAACCGAAAACCAACATCTCAGCACCTGCTTACCGCCGTGGCCGCAAGAGCCGCTCGAGCTGCCGGTCGAGTTCGCCCTGCAAGGCATCGGTCGCCGCTTCACGGAGAAAGTCAGAAGCCAGCCGCTCCAGGCCGCGCAGATCGACCTTGGGCCGGCCTAGCGTGCCGCCCACGGGCAATCGGAGCACCTTGCCCGCAAACGCGCTGCGCAGCCGCTCGCTGCGCAGCCACTCGTCTCTGATGGGCACCTCCGCGACCAGCGAGAGCGTCTGATCGAAGCCCACGGAACCGCGCGTCCGCACCGTAAAGTCTTGGAACTCCAGGACCACGTTTTCATGATGTACATAGCCGCCGGCCACGCGGAAAGGCACCTGAGATTCTCGCTTCAGCCGCACACGCGCAGGGCGGCTCCACAGCGCGGCCAGGTCGTCGGCCGAACGGCGGCCCGGCAGGTTGATGCGAAACAGGTCGGCCACACGCAGCACGAGCAGGCCCAGCTCTTGTGCAAGCGGAGTGGGGGCCACTTGCACAGAGTGCAGCGTGACACGTCCGTCCGCCTCCAGGGCGCCGGGCCGATCCAGGGGCATGTTCATGCCGTCCAGATCGACGGAGAACGTTCCCTCGGCCTCTGCGGTCTCAGAGAGCACGGGGGCCACGTAGCGCAGCCATTCGCGGCACATATCGGGCGTGATTCGCACCTGGTCGATAATGCGGCCGCTGCCGTGTGTCAGAAGCATGGGTGTGGCCGCCAGCCGCAGTTCTGGGGCAAGCCGCACGTGGCCCTCGTTTACGGCCACTTCGAAAGGCTCTATCCTCAACCCCCCTTCTTCAAGGCGTGCTTGTGCCGAAGAAGGACCGAAGGCAAAGCCGTAGAGGCGGGCACGCTGCCAGCCGAGTGCGGCGTTCCCCTCGGCGCTTGCGAGCAGGGAAGTTTGCTCGTCGCCTGTCAGGGGGATGCGCACCGAGAAATCCCGCGGTTGATCGTCCTCCAGCGTTACCGGAGAACGCAGGTACGAGCCAATAAACGCGGCGAGGGCCTTTGCGTCGTAGGCATACGTTCCCTGTGCCTCGAGCACTGGACGAGCGGCCAGGTCGAGCACCGCTCCCCTGGCGTCGAGCTGCACCGTGGAGCCGCCGATTACCAACGAAGAGACCTCCAAGCGATCTTGATCCGGAACATAGCCGGCCTTGCAGGCGAGATCGACGCGGGCATCGCTCCACACGGGCGAACCTGCCGAGTCGACGGTCAGGCCATCGATGCGGCCGCTCAGCTCTGCGGTAGCCGCTGCACCGGACGAGTGCAACTTGCCGGTGAGCCTGGCTCGTCCCTCCGCTCGCCAATCTCCCGACACGCCCGATGCCGCCAGCCATGCCGACAGCCGCTCAAGGTCGCCAACAAGGTCCACGTCACCACCCACTTCGATGGGCTGGCCCTCGGGCATGGCCAGCCTCAAACCACGCACCGTGCCGGAGACGCTTGAGCTGCGCAGCACGGCCTCGGGCAGCTCGATGCGCCGCTGCGGCACATTCCACGTGCCCGCAGCCGTGAGGGTGGCGCGCGGCTCCGTGGCGCGCAGGCCCCAGGCGGCGAGTTGGAGGCGGTCCCACACCAGCGTGGCTTCGTCTAGCCTGCCTTGTTCTGGACCGAACTTTCCGCGAGCGCGAAGCTGGAAAGGACCGGCGGCGCGAAGCTGTGGGTCGCTACCAACGAAGGGGCGGGCGCGGTCGAGCCAGCGAGCCGCTTCGCCCGCAAGCTCCAGCTCCAAAGGCCAATGGGCGGCCTCCATCGGTTGGGCCACGGGATGTACCAGCCGCAACGTGAGGCGGTCTTCGCCAGCCATGATGCTCATCACGGCCTGATCGAGCTGGAGCAGCACGTTCTGCTGAAGCATACACGTGGCCTGGGCCTCTGCCCTCAAGTCGGGCTCGTGCATGCCTGCAAACCCAGGAACCCGAAAGGCAAAATCTTGCAGTGCGACCTCGGCCGTGGCGTCCAATGCACCGTCTTCCAGCCGCTTGCTGGCGAACCGCGCTTGGCCGGTGCCGGCAAGCTGCCAGCCGGCCAAGTCGACGAACTGGCCAAGTTGCTGCGCTAGTGGCGCCAGGTCGAAACTGCCGATGGCCTCGCAATCATCGAGCGTGCCTGAGGCGCCGAGCTGCAAAAAGTCCGAGTGGCATTCGAGCGTTTCGACCTTCCAATCGTCATCCTTGCGCACGGCTAGCAGGTTCATGGCTAGCGGGGCCTCCCACACCACGCGCCGGCTGCGTATCAGGCCCTCTAGCCGCGTGACTTCCAGGGCAGCCGTGAGCTTTGTGTGGCTGGCAGGCCCGTTGGCGGCGAGAACGGCTCGCACTTGCCCACTGGTGAGTTCTGCCTCGTCGCGCAAGCAAAGCGTGCGCGGAGCAAGCGCCGCCAGCCGGGCCAGGTCGACCTCGGCCTCGCACACGCCGCGCACGCGCAGCGCCAAAGATACCAAGGCTTGCGTGGTCGCGGCAGCCAGCCACTCTTCTACTGGCGGCAGACGGCCGGAGAGCGAGAGCTTGCCCACCTCGCATTGTGCGGCCAGATTGCGGATTTCGACCTGCTGCTCGTTCCATTTCAACTCGATGGGGATCTCGACCGCGTCGAGACGCAGCTCGTCGGGCCCCAACGCTGGGGCGGCAAGCAGGAAGTTTGTTGCCCCCAGCTTGCCCTTGAACGAACCCCGCACCGGCAACCCTGCATGTGGGGATGGCAGATGCGCGTCGGCTCTCGACTCTTGCGCGGCTGCGGCTGTTGTACCTTCCGCTGCGGGGTTCTGCGCTGCGTTCGTGCTGGAAGCACCTTGCAACTCGCCCACCACGTTGGCACTCAGCTCTCCCTCCAGGCGCAACTCAGACAGGCTGTGCCGTAGCCGCGGGGCCAGAGGTGCCAGCGGCAGCCTTTGCAGCGAACACTCCAAACGATCGCCGCTCAGACCCGCACGCGCCTCGACACCGCCCGTGGCACGTGTGAGGGCCAGCCGCAAGCGGCAGGGACTCTCGCGGCTGGAGCCGTCGTGCTTCGCTTGCAGTTCTATCACTAGGGGGGCCTGCCCCGCGCCTAGCTCCACAAGTGCCCGCACCTCCCGCAAATGCCACTCTCTGCTGACAGAGGGGTCAACGATCTGCACCTCTCCTTGGTGGACCTCGATACGGCAGGCAAGGCCGCCAGCAGGCGCGCTCGTAGTATCGGTTCGCGCAAGCAGATCGCCCAGGGCGTGTTCGAGATTGGTGCGATCTTCAAGATACACCAGCCGAAGCACAGGCCGTTCGATGCGGACCGTCCCAACCGCCGAGCCATTCCAGATCAAACCGGCCAGCGTGCGGCTTGTGGATATCTCGGCGACTTGTGCTAACAGCTCGCCCTGTTCGTCTGTCCATGTGAGTCCGTGCAGCCGTAGCGGAGAGAACCAACCCAGCGAAGCGTCTGCCAGGCTAAGCGAACCCCGCAGGCCGATCGCTCGGCTTACGCGCGTCAGCAGCCAGGCCCGCAGCGGCTGGCGAGCGGCAATCCAAGGAGCCGCCACGGTAAGCAGCAAGACGCTCGCTGCGAAAAGGACCAGACGACGTTTCCAGCGGACGCGCCTGAAGCGAGATGCCGTCGGGGCAGCTACTGTCGTCTGAGCGGACCCCTCTGCGGTCGCCATTGCTATGCCTCCTCGCGGCATTGTAGAACCGCCCCCTGGCCGGATTGTAAACGCCCGCCGTCCAAGTAAAAATGCCAGGTACGCCGGCGCGTGCGATCGCGGGATCAGCGCGGCTGCTGTCCCCGCCTCCCGCAGAAGGACCCACCGGGCCCTGCAATCGCGGGAATCAGCCAAATGGCTCGGCCCGCATGATTTGCCGGACAAGCCTGATCGATCCGTCCAATCCGGCCGATCCGTCGGATCCGCCCGGTCAGCGCGATCTGCCGGACCCCCCTTACCTAGACCCCGCCAACGGCAGCCACCAGCAGGAGCATGGTGCTAGTGTGAACGCAAGTTGTTGTTGTGCAAGTGTTTATAATTTTTGCATAAACTGTTGCCTAAATTGCGTAATTGCATAGAATACTGTGAGTGGCGGGCGTGTAGCCCGCCAGGTGCATGTCTGAAACTGGTGTGAAGGCTGTGAGCGCTGTGCATTACGATACTGGCGATGCCCGCTTGCTGGAACTGCTACGCCAGCATGGCGCCATGACCGTAAGCCAGGTGGCACTGGCCACTTCGGTCACGCCGACAGCGGTACGGCAGCGGCTGGCGCGACTGATGAGCCAGGGCCTGGTCGAGCGGCACGTACAGCGGAATACGGGGCAGAACACGGGGCAAGCGTCCGAGGCCGAAGGAGGCGGCGGTCGTGGGGAAGGCGGGCGCGTGGGACGCGGCCGCCCCAGCCATTGTTACGTGCTGACGGAGCTTGCCCGCCGCCAGGCCGGTTCGAACTTTGCCGACCTGGCCATGGTGTTATGGCGTGAGCTTCGAGCGGTGAAGGATCCTGAGGTGCGCCGGGGCCTGTTGCAGCGGATTGCAGAAGCGTTGGCGGGCATGTACCGTGGCGAGATTCATGGTGCCACGCTGCCGGCCCGGATGCGGTCGTTGCAGGAGTTATTCGCCCGGCGGCGGGTGCCGCTTAAGGTAGAGGGGGAGACCAATTCCCCCGTGCTCACGGTGGTCGATTGCCCATACCCGGAACTGGCGGAGGAAGATCGGGGCATATGTGCGGTGGAGCGGATGTTGTTTGCCGACTTGTTGGAGTCGCCGCTGCGATTGTCGCAGTGTCGGCTGGAAGGGCATGCCTGCTGCCAGTTTGAAGCCAACTAGCATCGAGGATTGTGTCGATGAGCAGCTCCTGGATCGAAGGACGGTTTGAAGAGAACTTCATCATTACCACGGTGGAGCAGGCCATCAATTGGGCCCGCCAGTCGAGCATCTGGCCGATGACATTCGGGCTGGCCTGTTGCGCCATCGAGATGATGGCGACTGGGGCCAGCCGCTTCGACATGGATCGGTTTGGTGCGGGTGCTTTCCGAGCCACGCCGCGGCAGGCGGACCTGATGATTGTGGCGGGCACGGTAACGTACAAGATGGCCAGCCGCGTGCGGCGCCTGTACAACCTGATGCCGGATCCCAAGTTTGTGATTGCCATGGGCGCCTGCACGGTGGGCGGGGGGCCGTATTTCAAGTGGGGGTATCACGTGGTGAAGGGGGTAGATCTGGTCGTGCCGGTCGACGTGTACGTGCCGGGCTGTCCGCCGCGGCCCGAGGCGCTGCTCGAGGGGCTGATGCGGATTCAGGACAAGATCCGCGGCCATCGCATTGCCAAGCGCGTCACGCCGAGCGGCGAGGCGGAGAAGGTGGAGGACGAGGTACCGGTGCCGCACCATTCGGGCTACGTGGCCGTGGAGGAGAAGCAGCCGGTGTTCCACCATCAGAAGATTACGGGATAAGCAAGCAGTTTAGCCAGCAAACTTGCCGCGTTTGCGGCACTACCAGGCATGAGCGATACGCTGAAGATCACCAACCTGCATGTTAGTGTAGACGACAAGCCCATTTTGCGTGGGGTGAACTTGACGATTCGCCGGGGCGAGGTGCACGCGTTGATGGGGCCGAACGGCTCGGGGAAGAGCACGCTGGGATTTGCCATCATGGGCCATCCGGGCTACCAGGTGACGGAGGGGCGGGTGGAGCTGAATGGGCGGGATCTGCTGGCGATGGAGCCGCACGAGCGAGCACGGGCGGGGTTGTTCATGGCGTTTCAGCGGCCCGTGGCTATTCCTGGTGTGAAGCTGGCAGACTTTTTGCGGCACGCGGCGAGCAACATCCGCAATCCGGAGCGGCGGGAGGGAGAAGAGCTGATTCCGATGCGGGAGTTTCGCAAGGAGCTGTACGCCAAGATGGACCAGCTTCGCATGGACCGGGACTTTGCGCGCCGTTACGTGAACGACGGTTTTTCGGGCGGCGAGATGAAGCGGGCGGAGATTTTGCAGATGGCCATTCTGCGGCCGAAGTTTGCGATCTTGGACGAGACGGACAGCGGCCTGGACGTGGACGCGGTGCGGCTGGCCAGCCAGAGCATCGCAGAGATTGGGGGGGCCGAGATGGGCATTCTGATTATCACGCACCATGACAAGCTGCTGGAGCACAATCAACCGCACTACACGCACGTGATGCTGGGCGGTCGGATTGTCGAGACTGCCGGGCCGGGCATGGCCCGCAGCGGCCCGGAGCTGGCTGCCGAGCTGCACCGGCACGGGTACGACCGCATCAGGGCGGCTTATCCGGAGGCGGCGGCGGACGAGCAGGCGATGCAGCGGGCTACCGGCCGCGCGGCCGCGGAGCCGGCGGCTGTGTAGCCGGTATGCCGTTTTAGGCGACTAGTGCCGGAGGCGCCGCCGCAACAGGCAAGACACTTAGAGAACCGAGCGAACCATGGCAACCGACGTCAAGCCCGAAGCCCCGCTGGGCTTCGAAGAGATCAACAAGTACGACTTCCGCAACGCGGAGCGCTACGTCTTCAAGAGCCGCAAGGGGCTCGATGCGGAGATCGTGAACCAGATCTCCGACATGAAGAACGAGCCGGATTGGATGCGCCAGTTCCGACTCCGCGCGCTGGAGATCTTCCTTGCCAAGCCCATGCCTACCTGGGGCGGCGAGATCAAGCTCGATTTTCAGGACATCTACTATTACATCAAGCCGACCGACCGGCAGGGCCACACCTGGGAAGAAGTGCCAGACGAGATCAAGCGCACCTTCGACCGCCTGGGCATCCCAGAGGCCGAAAAGCGCGTGCTAGCCGGCGTCAAGGCCCAATATGAAAGCGAAGTGGTCTACGGCTCGCTTCGCGAAGAACTCGCTGCACAAGGCGTGATCTTCACCGATACCGACAGCGCCGTACGCGAGCACCCGGATCTGGTGCGCGAGTATTTCTCCACGGTCGTTCCGCCTACCGACAACAAGTTCGCAGCGCTCAACTCGGCCGTCTGGTCGGGCGGGTCGTTCATCTATGTTCCCAAGGGCGTGAAGATCGACTTTCCTTTGCAGGCCTATTTCCGCATCAATGCCCAGAACATGGGGCAGTTCGAGCGGACGCTGATCATCGTGGACGAAGGCGCGCAGGTGCACTATGTCGAGGGCTGCACGGCACCCATGTACACCACCGAGAGCCTGCACTCTGCGGTGGTCGAGATCATCGTCAAGCGGCACGCGCGCTGCCGTTATACCACCATCCAGAACTGGGCGAACAACATCTACAACCTGGTGACCAAGCGCGCCGTGGCCTATGAGGGGGCGCTGATGGAGTGGATCGACGGCAACCTGGGCAGCCGCCTGACCATGAAATACCCTTCGGTTTACATGCTGGAGCCTGGTGCACGAGGAGAAATCCTTTCGATCGCGTTCGCCTCCGCCGGCCAGCACCAGGACGCGGGCGCCAAGGTGGTGCACTGCGCGCCGGACACGGCCAGCCGCATCGTTTCCAAGTCGATCTCCAAGTGCGGGGGCCGCAGCAGCTACCGCGGCCTGGTGAAGATCGAGCCGGGGGCGCGCCGCTCCCGCTCGAATGTGGTGTGCGACGCGCTGATTCTCGATCCGCAAAGCCGGAGCGACACCTATCCGTACATCGAGATCGAAGAGCAGGACGTGGCGGTCGGGCACGAGGCGAGCGTGTCGCGGATTGGCGAAGAGCAGCTCTTTTACCTGATGAGCCGCGGTCTGACTGAGGCGGAGGCCAGCACGATGATCGTGGCGGGGTTCATCGAACCTCTGGTGCGCGAGCTGCCTATGGAGTACGCGGTGGAAATGAACAAGCTCATCCAGCTTCAGATGGAAGGGTCGGTGGGCTAGATGTCAGAGGTGCTGGCGCCAGGTCAGAGACGTTCGGGCGGTCCCAACGCGGTTGGCGGCGGGTTCAGCGAGGCGGCGTTCGAGGCGTTTCTTGCGCAACGGTCGGCGGTGCTGGGGCGGGACGAGCCTGACTGGCTGCGCGGCATGCGCCGCGAGGCGTGGCAGGCGTTTGCCGAGCTGGATTTTCCCTCGCGGCGAGACGAGGAGTGGATGCGCACCGACATCCGCCTGCTGCGGCTGGAGCGGTTCGGGTTTCCCTCGCCGCACTCGCCCGAGATCGAACCGCCGCCGGCCTTGCTCTCCGCTGGCGTCGAGCTGGGCGGGGCCTGCGTTCACCTCAACGGCCGCTGCCTGCACGCACATCTTGAGCCGCAGTGGCAGCGGCAGGGGGTGCTGTTCGGCCCGCTCGATAGGCTGCTGGTGGAATACGAGGGGCTGCTGCGTCCCTGGTTCTTCAGTCGCGCGCTCAATCCGCGTGCAGACAAGTTCGCGGCACTGCACGCGGCGGGCTGGTCTGCCGGCACGGTGCTGTACGTGCCGCCAGGCGTGGCAGTCGAACAGCCCCTGCACACGCTGTCCGCGCTGGGCGGCGGGACCGACCTGGGACATCAGCTCGTGGTGCTGGGAGAGGGGGCGCAGGCCACGTTGTTGGCAGAAACGGCCGCCGCCGGGCCGGACTCCGCGGCCCCCGGCTTGCACTGCGGGGCCGTCGAGCTGCTCGTCGGCCCCCGCGCCACGCTGCGCTACGTGAACCTGCAAAACTGGGGCACCGGCGTGTGGCACTTCGCACACCACAAGGCCCTGGTCGAGCGCGACGGCCGCTTGCAGTGGACCATCGGCGCCCTGGGCGCCCGCTTGGCCAAGGTCAACCAGCATGTCGCCCTGGTCGGAGAAGGCGCCGAGGCGGAAGTCAATGGCGTAATGTTCACCGAGGGCCGCCAGCAGCTTGCCTATCACACCCTCCAACTTCACGAAAAGCCCCGCTGCAAAAGCGACCTCTTGTACAAAGGCGCCCTGCAAGACCATTCGCGCCTCGTCTGGCGGGGCATGATCCACGTCGACCCCGGCGCTGTCAAAACCCACGCCTACCAGCGCAACGACAACCTCATGCTCTCCCAGACCGCCCGCGTCGATTCCATCCCCGGCCTGGAAATCCTGGCAGACGATGTGATCTGCACGCACGGCGCCACCACCGGCCGCGTGGACGAAAGCCTGATCTTCTACGCCTGCTCACGCGGCCTCACACGCAAAGAGGCCGTGCGCATGATCGTCTCCGGCTTCTTCCAGCAGGTCTTCGACCGCATCCCCGTAGAAAGCGTGCGCGAGGCCCTCGGCCAGGCGATCGGCCGCCGAGTCCGCGAGTACGTCTAGCCCCCGGAGCAGACCATGCCCCAGCCGAGCGACAAAACGCAGGGCTTCGTGCGGGTGGCATGTGTGGCCGATGTGCCCGACCCAGGCCGCACGCTGGTCGAAGTCGACGAGCGGCTGGTACTCTTGATCCACGCCGGCAGCCAGTTCTATGCCATCGACGACGTATGTACCCACGACGGCGGCCCGCTGGGAGAGGGCCCCCTCGACGGGCACACCATCACTTGCCCCAGACACGGCGCTCGCTTCGACATCCGCACCGGCAAGGCCCTTAGCATGCCCGCGACACAGCCCACGGCTGTCCACGATGTACGCGTCGAAAACGGAGAAGTCTACGTCCGCCTGAGAAGCTAACCTGCTGCTCCCCCCAGTCCAACCCACGCACACACCAGACCCGTTCTACCAGGAGACGCCCATGCCCATCAGCGAAGACGCCGTCCGCGAAGCGCTTAAGCAGGTCGTCGATCCCGAGCTGTTCGTCAACATTGTCGATCTCGGCCTGGTCTACACCGTGAACATTGCCGACAACGCCGAAGGCAAGTCCGACGTCAGCATCGAAATGACCATGACCAGCCCCGCCTGCCCGGCCGGACCCCAACTTCTCGCCGGCGCCAAAACAGCCCTCGCAAACCTGGAAGGCGTAGGGAACGTCGAGGTCAAACTGGTGATGACGCCCCCTTGGACGCCCGACCGTATGACCGAGGCCGCCCGCGACCAGCTCGGCATCTTTTAAAGGCCGCTCGGCCCGGCAGCGCAAAACACGCGCGGCATTGACGCGGCCGCCCAACCCGGCTACTGTTGCGGCCCGCAGTTGGCAGAGCGGCTGCCGTCCGGCATCGAGACGGCAAGAGAAAAGCGCGCAGGCATGCTGGCCAGCTTTGCACATGCAAGCCGTGCCGGCGAGCCTGCGGCGGTCGTTGCATCTGTTCTGCTGCTCTGCCGAGTGGGTACGAGCCTTGCGGTGTTGGCTGCCAGCATGGGAGCAGACGCATGATTGCCCGGGCATTATTCTGCATGATGCTGGGTCTGGGCCTGGCATGCCAGGCCGTGCATGCAGAAGACTTTCGCATTGCCACGCACGTTTACTCGGGGGAGGAAGGCGAGGAGGAGCAGATCGGCGAGAGCCTGACGCTGTTTCGCGCTGGCACGGTGTACGATTTTGTCCTCAGCCGGCCGAGGGCAGTAACCATCTTCGAGCCTGAGGCCCGGCGCATCTTCGTGCTGGAGCCTTCGCGGCGGCAGAAGGTGTGCATCTGGTGCGACGAGCTTGCCCGGTTTAGCGAGCAGCTACGTGTGCAGGCGCAGCGATCGTCGCAGCCGCTGTTGAGGTTCTTGGCACACCCCGGCTTCGACCAGGCGTACGACGAGGCGGCCGGGCGGCTGGTGTTGCGTAGCGAGTGGCTGGAGTACCGCGTCGAGACGCAGCCCATGCCCAGCGAGGCGTTAGTGCGGCAGTACCGCGAGTTTGCAGACGCGTATGCCCGGCTGAACGCCTACTTGAACGTGGGCGCTCTGCCCCCCGGCGGCCGGCTGGCGCTGAACGAGGCACTGGCCGAGCTGCAATTGATGCCACGTGAGGTGGAACTGCTGCGGCTGCCTGTTGACGAGAAAGAGCCAGTCCATCGGCTGCGCGCCGTGCACGAGGTAGAGTGGTCTCTCAAAGCCAGTGACGATCGGCTCATCGAGCAAGCGCGCGAGCAGTTGGACCGGTACGTGCAGGTAACGATCGAGGAGTATCGGGGGAAGAGATAGAAGAGTGCCGCAGCGTAAGAGAGAAAGGCGCGAGAAGACGCTGCCGGGCGAGTTGGGATTGTGAGCTTCTTGCGTTGGGGAAGTGCGTGCTTGCCTACGGCGGGAATTCGGGGAATCCCTGGCGAAGGCGGGATGCTGCGATTACACTGGCATAGCCTTCGGGCGCGGCCGCACTGGCCGCCTCTGCCCATTGCCTGCCAAGGAGACCTTTCCCGCCATGCGTTGCCGAGGTGCATCGATCGGGGCTGTTGACAGGCCGCCCGTGGCGGCCGTGTGCTACATGGCCTTGGTGGCGGTTTTGAACGTCGTTGGCGCCAGCGGGGCCGAGCTGGCCGCCACCCGCCACGAGGGGGGCGTTCGCATCGAGGTCGATGGCACGTTGTTCGCCGATTACCTCATTAACACAGGCCCCAAGCCGATTCTCTGGCCGGTGATCGGGCCTACCGGCGTGGAGATGACGCGTGCGTATCCGATGCGGGTGCGCGAGGGCGAGAAGCAGGACCATCCCCATCAACGTTCGATGTGGTTCACCCACGGCTCCGTGAACGGCGTGGACTTTTGGAGCGAGAATGAGGGGCACGGCACGATCGTACACCGAGAGTTTCTGACTATCTCGGCTGGCAGCAGTGTGGCTGAAGTAGCCACTCGCAACGACTGGTTGGGTCCTGACGGCACCAAGCAGTGCGAGGACGAACGTCGGTTGCAATTCAGGGCGGGCGCCGATTGGCGGGCGATCGATTTCGAGATCACCTTGCGAGCCAGCGAGCGGCCGGTGGTCTTCGGCGATACCAAGGAGGGGACTTTCGGCCTGCGCGTGCCCACGACGATGGATGTCACGAGCAGCTTGGGGGGCAAGATCGTCAATAGCGAAGGGCAGACCAACGAGCAGGCGTGGGGCCAAGCGGCGGCTTGGGTCGATTATCACGGCCCCGTCGGCGGGGAGGTGGTGGGCGTGGCGATCCTGAATCATCCGTCGAGTTTTCGCTTTCCCACCACCTGGCATGTGCGGACGTACGGCTTGTTTGCGGCGAACCCGTTTGGGCTGAGCGATTTTCGCGCTCCGGCTCAGGTCGACGGCTCGCACCGGCTAGAGGTCGGAGAATCGTTTACGCTCCGCTATCGCGTCCTGCTGCACCGCGGCGACGAAACGCAGGGGCGAGTGGCCGAGGCCTTTGCCGAGTACGCCCAGGAGCAGTTCGACTAGCACGCGAGCACGGCAGTGCTGGGCCGACCGCGGCGGCTCGCTCCCGCTGTGGCCCGGGGTGGCACCGGGCCGGGTAACGAGCGGCTTTGGAGGCCCCCTACGGCGAGGAATGCTGCTCCCGGTGGTACGAGCTGTTCCGCCATTTACGAGAGCAGCGGCTTGACGGAACATTCCCCTCATTGGCGCCTTTACGTGGAGCAGAAAATGAGGGCTGCTGCGCGACGGGCGCCATTTCAAGCCGCGGGCGGGCCTACCCGCGCAACTAGACGTATGCTTGCCCTGCAACACTGCCGCCCATTGCCGCGTAACGCCCCGCGTCTGCGATGCATATCTAATTGAGCAGCCGTTCGCCAGCATGGCGTGGCCAAGTGAATAACCGCTCGTACCGGGCGGTTGTGCGCCGCGTACGCAGGTGGATCGGCCCTAATAGTCCTACAGCGCTGGGTCGTACGTTAGGCTTCGCCGCCTGACTCGAATTGCGAAATGAGTGCCGGGCCCGGCAAGTTCGGGTAAGTCTAGAAAGGCAGACGTGCTTCATGGCGCTGTAGAAGCGAGTTGTGCCACGCACCTCTCAGAACACAAATCTCGCCAGGTGTACGGCGCCGTGCCAGGTGCTTCCGGCGAGTAGCGGCGCACGAGATGGTTCAGCACGCCGCAAGGCCCGTGCCGTACTATCCGTCCTGAGGATCCTGCATGTGCATGTTTTATAGCCTTCGCGTAAACCGCTTGTGGTTGGCAGGCCGAAGCACCGGTTTGCATGGCCCTCCTGCCACGCACGGCTTTGTTGCTCGGCGGCTTGCACGTTCGACTGCGCAGTTTCTTGCGCCGCTCGTCCTGCTCTATGCTTTGTTCGTACCCTTGCCTGTGCGGGCCCAACCCAGCGAGCAATCGCGCTGGCTAGCGGGGCACACGCACGGCGTATATGCCGTGGCGGCCAGCGGCGATGGGCAGGCCATCATCTCGGCAGGCTTGGACGGCCAGGTGATTGTTTGGGACCGCGCCACGGGTCAGGCCGTCTGCCGCATCCCTGCCAGCGTGGCCGGATTGCTGGCATTGGATGTGAGCACAGCGGCTGCTGATGCTGTGGCGCCAGGTACGCTTACTGCCATGGGCGCCATGGGCCTGGCCGTGGGCGGTTTGGACCGTACCGTGCGGGTGTTCGACCTGCCGCGCATGCAACCGCTCATGGCGATGACCTCGTTTGCAGGCCAGCCCAGGGCGCTGGCAGCCAGCGCCGATGGGCAGATCGTGGTCACGGCTGATAGCGGCCGCCTCGTTCGGCAGTGGAATCCGATCACCGGAGGCGTGGTGCGCGACTTTGGGGGCGTGGCGGGCGACGTGACGGCGTTGGCACTCATTGGCGACCCACCGTTGCTGCTGGCTGCCTGTGCAGACGGGACGTTGCAGAGCTGGTACATCGAGAGCGGCCAGCCGGCGGGCAGCTTGTGGACGGCGCCCTTGGCATCTGTTGCCGCCGGTCCGGAGGGCAGGTCGATCATTGTGGGCGGCAGCGACGGCGTCTTGCGGTTATTGGCATGGCCTCCCACCGCTGCGAGAGGTTTGGCCGGCCATGGCGGCGCTATTTCCGCAGTGGTGCTCTCGCGGCGTGGCGATTGGGCGGCCACGGCCTGCGTAGATCACCAGGTGCGCGTATTCGATACGGCAAGTGCGCAGCAACTTCGCAGCCTGCCTGGCCTGGCCGGACCAGCCACAGCACTTGCCCTGTCTGCCGACGAGCAGGTGCTGGCCGCAGCGAGCACGGCGGGCAAGCTCCAGTGCTGGAATCCGCACGAAGGCACCGACTTGGGAGCGGTACGCGGCCACGATGGGCCCGTTCGCGGCCTGGCCTTCCACCCCCAGCGGCTGGAGTTCGCCAGCGGCGGTGCAGATGGCCTGGTTCGATTGTGGAGGATGCCGCAGCCCGTGAAAGTACTGGGCGCGCACGCGGCGGCGCCTCAATGCGCCGCTGTCTGCCGCGATGGCCGCTGGGGCGCAAGCGGCGCTGCTGATCAGATCGTGAGGTTATGGGACCTGCAAGCTGCGAGCGAAACCGCCCGGCTCGAAGGCCACACAGCCGCCATCACCTGTGTGGCACTCTCTGCACAGGGAAATTGGGTAGCGAGCGGAGACGCCTCGGGCATCATTCGCCTGTGGGACCGTGCCGGAGCGAAGCCGCTCGGCACGTTGGGCGCCCATGGTGCGGCCGTCACTTCGCTGGCGTTCGATCCGAGCAGCCAGCGGCTGCTTTCAACAGGCGCTGATGGGAGCGCGAAGCTCTGGAGGCTGCCGTACGAGCCGCCCGAGGCGCTCGAAGGCCACATCGAGCCCGTGCGCGCCGTAGCCGCCAGCCGAGATGGCAGCGTGCTCGCCTCGGCGGCCGACGACCAAACTGTGAGGGTTTGGCAGCGGGGGGAGGAGCCGCGAGCACGCGCAATCGCCTGGCAAGGCGCGGCCGTCACGGCGGTGGACGTTTCTGAAGATGGCCGCCTGGTCGTGGCAGGCAACGCCCTGGGCCAAGTGCGCGTATGGCGCGCAGACGGCACCGACGTGGCCTTGCTCCAGGCAGAGAGTGGTGCCGTCGCTTCGGTACGCTTCGACCCTCGGCGAGAACGCGTGGCAGCGGCCAGCGCAGACGGCACGGTACGCATTTGGAAGCTGCCGGCGAGTCGAGAACCCGGGCAGCAGCCGGCGGTATTGCAGGCCGAACGCGTTCTTGCCGGGCATGAGGGCGCCGCAACCAGTGTGGCGTGGTCGCCAGACGGCACCCGATTGGCCACATCGGGCGCAGACCGCAGCGTGCGACTCTGGAATGCGGCCTCGGAAGAGGCGCCACTGGTCTTTACCGGCGCGGCTGAGGCGATCGTCAGCGTCGCCCTGGCAGGAGAACCGGTGCGGGTACTGGCAGTGACCGCAGACCGGCAGCTTGTTGCCTGGAACGTCGATTCGCACGCGGCGCCGGAGTTGCTTGCGACGGTTGCAGCTCCAGCACGCTGCATGGCGGTGAGCAGCGACGCCAAACGCGCGTGCGTGGGAGGAGAAGATGGCATCGTCCGTCTGATCGATCTGCGCAGCGGGCGTGAGCTGGAGTGGTTCTCGGGGCACCGCGCTGCCGTTACGGGCGTGGCATTAGCGGCAGATGGCGCGTTGGCCGTTTCGGCCTCGCTAGACAAGGGCATTCAGGTCTGGCACCCCGCTGCGGAGCTGGCTATCGATGCAGACTCCCAGCGAGCAACCTGTAGCGCGTTCTTGGATGCGACGCATTTTGTGGCGGCGGGGCAGTCTGGGGCACGTGTGTGGGATCTCGAGGGCAAGGTGGTGGCTGAGCTTCCAGGCGGCCAGGGCTTGGCGTCATTGGCTGCCAATGCTGAGGGGACGTTGTTGGCAGGCGGAGGGGCAGACATGAATCTTTACGTGTGGCGGCTTCCGGTGGGTGAATTGGCGGCGGCAATTCCCACGCCGGCGGCCATCCTTGGAGTGGCATGTGCGGAAGACGGCAGCAAGGTGTGCGTGGCGCACGCAGATCAAACCTTGCGTACGTACGTGCCGGAAGCGGGATGGCTCGGCGAGCAGGTCGCGCTTCCCGCCGTGCCCGCGGCCGTGGCTTGGGCCGTTGGCCAAGATGCGGTGCTCGCAGCTTGTGGAGACCAGCAAGTGCGGCTCGTGCCGATGGCGTTGATGCGCGTGTTTGCCGCGCATGAGGCGGCGGTCACCGGCCTGTGCTACTTGGCAGATGGAAAAGAGCTGGCCACCAGCGGCGAGGATGGGAGCGTGCGATTGTGGGGCGGGGATGAGGGTAGAGAGTTGGTCGCCTGGCGCGTGCCGGCGGGGCCGGTGTCTTGCATGGCGTGTTACCAGACGCGCGTCGCTGCGGCGGCAACAGACCGAACCGTGAGGATCTGGGACGCGGCGGAGCCAGCCGCAGAAGCTGTGCTCATCAGTCTTCCGGCAGCCGTCCATGCTATATCGTTTTGCTCGCAAGGCGGGCAACTCGCCGCTGCCTGCGAAGATGGGCAGATCCATTGTATCGACCTGGCCTCGCGGCGGCCCATCGAGCGCTGCGTGGGGCACACTGGAGCGGTGCATGCCCTGGCCTACGCTGTGCAAGGCGAGACGCTCGTTTCTGGCGGGCACGACGGAGTGGCGTATGCATGGAAGCCTTCAGGCCGCGCGGCCGTTGCCGCCTCCCCGCAGCCGATCTCGTTTGTGACGCTGGGAGACGCTGCACATGTGGTTGCGGCCGCCGCAGATGGTGCGTTGGGCGGCTGGCGGTCCAGCGATCTCACGCCGGCCTGGCATCAGGATGCACAAGGTTCCCCCCGTGCGCTGGCGTCGTCGCAAGCGGGTGTTGTGGCGCTGGCAGACGACCGTCGTGTGCGGCTCATGGAGGCTGCCACGGGCAAACTGCTGGCCGCCGTTGAACTGGATGAGCCGCCCACCGCAGCGGCCCTGGGGCGAGATCTGCTGATCGTTTCATCGGTTGGCGGCCGGATCCGCGTGTTCCAGGTGCGCGATGGAGCCGGCGCGTTGCAGCTCGAACCGGCGTACGAGCTGCCCGGCCAGACACAGCCCGCCGCGGTGCTGGCGCTGGCAGAGGAGTCCCGCACACTTTATGCCGCGAGCAGCGAGCCAGCCCTGCGCCGCTGGTTTGCCGCCTCGCTGGCACCGCGGATTGAACTGGCAGACCGCCCTGGCCCCACCCATGCCCTGGCCCTCAACGCACAGGGCACGCGACTGGCCGTAGGAGAAGGGGCGGAGATTGCCGTCTACGATACTGCCACGGGCCTCCCCCTGGCTCGTTGCGTGGGCCACACAGGCGCGGTCTGGGGCCTGGCATTTCAACCGGGCGGAGAGCGGCTCGCCTCGGCCGGAGCAGACGGCCGCGTTCTGCTTTGGGATCCGCAAGGCAACCAGTTGGCCACGTGCGTCGATCCAGCCGGCAAGCCGCTGCACAGCGTCTCGTGGCGGCCAGACGGCCAGCGGCTTGCAGCGGCAGGCCGATCCCGGCTTTGGTACGTGTTCGATCCGGGGCAGCAGCAACCTCTGCTCCAGGGGCACGGGCACAACGACGCGGTCTACCGCGCAGCATTCAACCCGGCCGGTAATCGGCTGGCCACGCTAGATTTCTCGGGCGGCCTGTGCATCTGGGATGCCGGCGATGGGCGATTGCTCTACCACCACCAGTTGCCCACAACCACTGCCTGGTCGCTGGCATACACGCCTGACGGCCGCGAACTGGCTGTGGCTACCCAGGATCCGCGCGTGCTCGTGCTGGCCGTGCCGCCGTAGAAGTCGTGCCGGCGCAGCGGCCGCATCGACCTACAAAGGGAGAAGCGAGGCGATTTCTGTTTTCAGCATCTCCAGCATGCCGGCCCATCTCCCGTGGCAGCCTACGGAGGCGGAAGTTCCGTGGCGCTGCGGGCGACGATGCCATGCGAGTTGATCACCATGAGCGATGTGCTGACGCCCAACATGCCCTCGAGTTCCTCGGCTGACGGAACGAGTTCTTTCAACCGTTCCATCATAGCGGCATCTTCCGGCGAGAAATCCTGGGCCGGAACGCCGGGGAGGCCCGGCAACGCCTGAAGCGCCTGCGGCGCTTGCAGCAGTTGCATCAGCGTTTCGCGCATGTCCGGCAGGTCGCGGCTCAGGTCGCTCACCGAATACGCAAACGCAGGCTCAGGCTGTAAAAGCGCACGCGCACGCGCCAAATGAGGGCTGGCGGCAAATGCGGCATTCCCCTTGGGCGGCGAACTGATCATGGCCATCACGGTCTCGCACACCTCGGCCCCCATTCCCAGCAGCAGGTGCCCTTTGCCGTAAAACAGCCCCACATTCACTCCGATGCCGGGAGGCTCGATGCGCACGCCGCTAAAGCCTTGCTCGTTGGCAACGCGCATCATGCCCTGCGTGCTGGGCGCAATGGCCTGGACGAATTGCATGAGCCGCCCGCAAATGGCCGGGTCGCGAATTTGCCATACGATGGCCGCTCGTTCCGAGAGGCCGGGGAACGCCTCGTCGCCCTCCAGGGCCGGCGCGGCGCCTCGCTTTGGCGGGAATGTGACCGTAGTGACTTGGTTCCCCAGGGCAGCCAACACCTCTCGCGGGCCAGCTTGAAGCTGAATCTGCACCTGGCCCTCGATTTGAGCAAACACCTGCTGCATCTGCGGGCCGCCCAGTTGCAAGGCAATTTCCTTGGCCGTGGAATAGACCTTACCCAGGTCCAGCCCCATGACGCTGAAGCCCGTCACGTTGGCGGCAAGCCATGCCGGAGGCTCGGCGGGTACGGGCGTCTGGTCCAACAGGGCGCAGATGCCCGTGCGCGGCGAGGGCAGAGAAACGAACAGCCCTTCACGCATGGTCGTGCCATCGAGCGTCATGCGCATGGCCACAGGGCCCAGTTTCGTCAGCCCCAACTGCTCCAAGATCGGCCGCACGCTCGCAGCATCGGGCTGGTCCAGGAGCTGCCAGAGCGGTGCGGGATTCAACACAAGTTCCATGAGGGGCACCCCCGCAGGCAAGGCTTGCGCCATGCCGGGCGTGGCCAAAAGGCGAGGCAACACGCCGCGATCGTTCGCCTGGTGTGCTGCGAGGAAACGTGCGAAGCAGGTGCGAGCAGGATCGGCGATCAACCCGGCCCAGTCCACGGGCTGTTGGGCCAGCAATTGCTGGCGCACGTACGCGTCGGACTGCGGCACAGCCATGCCCATCAGCAGACGTGCGCCGGCCCGCGTAACGAACATGTGAAACTCGTCTACTTTTGCGAGCGCTACCTCCGGCCCGCCTTGAACATCGGGGGCGTTTTCCGGTGCTTCGGCCTCCCCCTCATCGAACAAGTCTGACTCTTCCGTAAGCAATCCCGTCACGTCCTGCGTAATCTGCATCACGGTGTAGCCAGCCAGATTAAAATCGGTGCGCCGCGGCACATCCGGGCCAGTGCCTGCCTCTGCGATGGCCTTCTGCATGGCAGCCAGCAGACGCCCGGCCAGGTCTTCGCCCGGTTCGAGCCAGGCCAAAACCATGGCCAGCGGAGCCTGGCCGGCACGCGTCTCAAGAACCAAGGCCATGCCTGCCTCTCCGGCGAACAGCTTCTTCCAGTCGTCCGGCTGCAAGTTGAAACGGGCCAGCCCGGCCACGAGCGCGCCCCATTCTTCGCGGTTCACTTCCTGGATGAATTGAGCCAGTTTCTGCTGGCGCTCATCCGACAGCAGGACGCTTCCCAGCCGGGTCTGCCGCCGCATGGCAGCAACGTAGGCGCCCGCATCGGGCAGGCGCAAAACAGCCACCGTCTGCTCCGGCAGGGCGTACGCGGAGGGCTTGGACGGCGTCCCGGGCGCCTGCCCCGCAGCGATCAGCGGACAGGCCAGCAATGCCAGCAAGAATGTCGTACGCAATACGGCGCGGTTCATGGACTCGTCTCCTGTGCATCAGGCGTCGTGTTGGCAGCCGCCTCGACCGGCGGTTCGGCGGTTGACGCTTGGGAGACCGGCTCTGCCCGGTAGGGCGGATCCAGGTAGCTCACGCCGTTCTGCGGCTGTGTGGGATCAAACAGGTAACTGTCTCGGTGCTCTAGGAAGTCGATCAGATCGCGCGCGGGAATGCCGAACGCCAGCCCGTCGAACGAGACGTGGCCGGCGCACACGATCCCCACCACCTCCCCCCGCGCATTGAACAGCGGCCCCCCGCTGTTGCCCGGATTGATAGATGCGTCGGTCTGAATCAGCCGCAGGTGGCCAATGGTCCGCGTCGTCGAGCTGACGATGCCCTGCGTCACCGTTCGTTCCAGGCCCAGCGGATTGCCGATGGCGAACACCAGGTCTCCCACGCGCACGTCGTCTTGATCGTTCACCACCACAGGCTCGGGCAGTGTTCCGGGCAGTTCGCCCAGGTCGAGCTGAAGCAGGGCGATATCTCGCAAGGGATGCAGGGCGAGGATCCGCACTCGCTTCAGGTCGTGCTTTTCGTAGCCTTGCTCGGCGCGGCGATAGAGCGTGACCGTGATCCGCGTCTGCTGCTCCACGACATGATAGTTGGTGATCAGATGCCCTTGGCGGCTGATGATGAAGCCGCTGCCCAGCCCGCCTGCTGTGCGAACCACCACCACCGCGTCTCCAAACCGCTTCACCAGCTCCGGCACCTCGGCCGGTTGCAGGCGTCCCGTGGAGTAAATGCCTCGGTCCCTGGCAGACTCTGCCGTGTCTTCCGCCTGGCCTCGATCTACCAGCAGCACCTGCTTGGCAGGAATGTGCAGCACGTCGTAGCCCAGGTCGAGCACGACGCCCTCGTCGTTCTCGCGCAACAGGGTGGCAGAGATGCGCGCACCCCCTACGAGCGTAACGGTAACGTGCTCGCCCCGCGCCGCGGCAACGGGCAGAAAAGCAGCGGTCAGGACAAGCATCAGCAGTGAGCGACAAGGCATGAGAGCTACTCCTGCGCAATGTAGATGAGCAGCCGGTCGTGGCACAGCATGGCCAGGTCCTGGCGGCCATCTCCGTCAACGTCCGCGCCGACGACGGTGCGAGGCTCGGCCACCTGGTTCTCTTCCACACCCCCATACGGATAGGTCTGGTCTTCAAAAACTTGCCACGAAAGCCTGGGGACAAGACTCCCCCCCGCTGCTGCCAGCACGGTGAGCTGGTGGCGCACGTCGTCGCACAGGATCACCTCGCTGGCGCCGTCTCCGGAAACGTCCGTGACCATCAGCCGGTGAATCGTAGCTTGCTTGACGCCGCTCGGGCGGCCGACACGGCTGTCGAGGCTGGCTACGGTTTGCAGCTCAACAGGCCTCCCCGCGCTCAACCGCGTGAGCCTTTCCTGATCGACCAACAACAACCCCAGCACGGGGTCGCCACGCAGGGTGCTGCCGCCATTCATGCGCACCGATTCGACCACGCGCAGCACCTGAGCCTCGTCCGGCTCCAGCCGGTGGATGAATTGGCCGCCCTGCTCCAGCGCCCAGGCGCCGCCGGGGATGGGCACATAGCCCGCCAATCGCTGGCCATCGGCGAGCATGACCTGGTCGATGGGCTGCACGTCGTTTCCTAGCCATTGCAGCACTCCCTCGGTCAGGCGATAAGGACGAACCTGGCCGTCTTGCATGAGCAGGCCGAACTCTCCAAGCTGATCCACGCGGCTCAAATGCGGCAGCTCTCGCAGCACGGGCTGGCCATCTACGCGGGCCAATAGCCGAGCACCCGCCACGTACTGCACCTTGACCAATAAGCGGTCTTCGCCCAGCCACGCCGCGCTTTCCAGACTCGTGCCCTGGCCCGTAAAGCGCACCTGCTGCGGCTCGCTCTCATTGGGTTTCCATACGTACAGGTCAAGATCCGCGGCCACGCGCTGGGCCCACCACACCACCTCGCCGGCTGCACCCAGTGCGAGGATCTGCTTATCTGCCACGTCAGGCGAGAAAACCCAGGGCTGAGGAAAGCTCAGCCGCCCGTGCTCCCATCGGCTTACGTGCAGGTCTCCCGCGTCCTTGGACCAGATCAACAGCGTGCCGGGCTGTGCCGCGGGAGCGGCCAGTGCCTTCACATTGCTGGTGCCGGGAAAACTCTGTTCAGACAGCCACCCCTGTGCCGAAAGCGGATAAACCCGCAACCGCGGCTGGTTGGCATCGGCAGCTACCAATGCCGGCTGCCCATCCAAGAGCAGGCCGCACCAGGCAGCAGTACCCGCTAGCGGCAGCACCTCACGCCGGCCCAGTGCGTGCTCCTCCCCCTCTGCGAGAATCTGCTGCCGCACCAGCCCCTCCTGCAAGCCGCCCAGCAACAGCAGAGACGCCTTCTCGCTGCTGCGTGCCAAAACCTGCACGCCCGCAAGCGGCTGCGCGTACAGCACCTGCGCAGGCAGCCAACGCTCCCCCTGACACTCGTACCAGCGCACCGTCTGCGAGGCCTGCTGCGTCCACTCGATCAGGTCCTGGTCCCCGTCCCCGTCCAGGTCTGCTAGGAACAGCCCAAGCCGCGGCCGAGCCTCGCGGGGCGCTATCCACGACGGCCGTACCCCACGTTGCAGCACAAGCGTCTGTATTCCCTGTTCCATGCTCAAGAGCAGTTCGGTCCGGCCATCTGCAAGCGTGCGCAGCAACATCGGGCGCGCGCCGGAAGCACTACCCGGCAACAAGTCCCAACTCATGAACTTCTGCCACTGGTCCGACGCATCACGCCGGTACGCCACCACGCGGTTGTGGGGGCTGGTGAGCACCAATAGCTCGACCCGGCCGTCCCCATCCACATCGTGAGGCAGCACGTCCTGTGGTAATTCGTCGAGCGGTACCTCGATCTTGTCCCAGTCGGACGCCAAAGCCAACTCGTTGGGCCGATCGGCATCGGCCGCAACTGGCTGCGTGCGTTCCTGCGGCGGAAGCCAACGATAGATCTCCAGCCGAGACTGACGCGTGTTCGCCACCACAAGCTGCTGGCGGCCGCTGCCCAACACGTCTGCCGCCTCCATCCGCGCAGGAAAGCCCTCCACGGCGATGACCCGCAGACCCTGCCACCCCGTCAACGGCGCCACGGCCGCTTCGTCAGCCACCGCCCGCAGCGCGCAGGCTGCCGCCAGGCATACGACCACCAAACTTTGCCTCACCGTCTCGATCCCTTCAAAGAAGACCGCTGCGCACGCTCGCCACCTGACAACACTATACCGCAGGCAGCGCAGCTTACCAAAGTCTGGCACCGTTTACACGCCGATCATGGCAAACTTGACCGAATATGCGGGCTGGTACGCCCCCCGCTCAACTCATCACGCGTAGCCACTCTCCCCGCCGAAGCCATGAAGTGGTACCGTCTCGTCGAACAGGGCCGTCATGCTGACCCCCCTGCCGGGGATGCACATGGTCGCCACGCGCACCAAGATCGCCTGGAGCCTGGTGGTCGTATTGGCTGGCGCTGCCGCCGCGCTCGTCTTCCGCAAGCCGTCGCCGCCTGCCGCCTATGAGGAAACGCACGCCGCCGCCGCCGCACGTCAGCCCGCCGAAACCCAGGCGCGAATCCGACCGAGATCTGCCGGACGATCGCGCACCACTCCCCCCGCGAGCGGCGATGCACCTTCGCCAGGTAACGTGGCAGCTCCCGTCCGCGGGCACCTCCTGGGCCGCATCGACGTCGCCCCCGAGCCCGCGCCCGCTCAGTCACCGCCCTCGGCACCCGCAGGCCCTTCTCACATGGCAGACAATTCTGCACGCCCCTTGCAGCCGGCTAATGAAACAAACGCTCTCGAGCCAAAGCCGGCCGGCGGCCCGCGCGTGGTTAAGCACCGCGTCCGCGACGGAGATACGCTTACCTTTCTGGCGCTGCGCTATCTTGGGGCAGCACACCGGTACTTGGAGATCTACGAGTACAACCGCGATCGCCTGCCCAGCCCCGATCTGCTGCCCTTGGGCGTCGAACTCGAAATCTCTCTCGAACGGGGCGAGGCTCTTACGAGCACGTCACTGGCGGCCGAGGAGGCCCCATTGGTACCCATCCCCGCTGTGGCCCACGGCCGACGCACTCGGGCGGTTTCAGCCCGCCTAGGCGACCCCGCAGACGCCCCAACACGCACCTACCGCATGCGCGCAGGCGAGACCCTGGCAGACGTCGCCCGGCACTTGCTAGGCGACGCGGCCCTGGCAGACCTGCTGTATCAGGTGAATCGAGACCGTCTGCGCAGCCCGCAAGACGTTCAGGAGGGCGTGTTGCTCGTTCTGCCTGGCAGTGAAGAACAGCTCGGCCGCTGAAAGCCATGCTGGCCAAGGGCCACGAATGCCCGTCGGCAAGCGGTTCGACTTGCGATGGCAGGCCGCCGTACAACGAGCATCGAGATCTGCCGTGTTGCCGTACGCTGCCTTGGGGAGATCACTTTGTCCCAGCGCGCCCCGGTCATTCTCGCAGCAAAGCCTGGATCTGTTCGGCCAGGATCGTTTGGCCGCCGGCTCCCTCCCAGTCGAGTTCGCCGTACCACCAGACACGAACGAAGCCTTGCTTGTCGATCAGATACACGCTCGGCCAGGTATGGTTGCCCCATGCCGACCAGGTCTTTGCCTCGTTATCGACCGCCACGCGGAAACTCAGCCCCTGCGACTTGATATGCTCGGCCAAGTTCTTCAGCTCGCGCTCGGCCTGACTCTCCGGAGTGTGCACCCCTACCAGCACAATTGTGTCGCCGAACCGCTCGTGCCATTCCTTGTACCAAGGATAGTTGTGCACACAGTTGATTCAGCCATAGGCCCAGAAGTGCAACACGACGACGCGGCCTTGCAGATCGGCCATCTTTAAGGGTTCGCCGTTCAGCCAGGCGGTAATGCCGGCGAACTCCGGGGCGCGGGCATAGAGACAGCGCAAGCGGCTGAAGTCGAACTCCTTACCCAGGCAGGCGGCAAGTTCGCGCCGCTGTGGTGCGGAGAGCAGCTTGAGCACCTGGGCCCGTTCCTGAGCACGGATCTGTTTGATGCGATCTTCCCGGCCTGCTCCGCTGCGGCTGCGTTCGGCGGCCAGAGCACGTGCGGTGCGTTCCAAGAGGCGGGCAATTCTACCTGCCTGCGAGTCCGCGAGGCCCAAGCGCCGTTGCAGGTCCGGATCGAGCAGGGCGCGGAAACCCTTTGCCTGCCAGCGAAGCTGTGCGAGGCGTTCGCGCTGGCCCTCATCCAGAATGCCGAGGAGGCCATCTTCGGCCACCTGCAGGTGCTGCTGCACTTCTTCGGCAACCTCGGCCGTGGGCCTATCTCGCAGCCTCCACAGCGGCTGATCGACCCGATCGACCAGCCGCATCAAGTCTGCGGCCTGGTGTGCGGTCAAATCAAGCTCGACATGTACCGCAGGATCACGCAACAGCAACAGTAGCGGATCCGGTTCTCCGGGGCCCGAATGCCCGCCGGAATGCTCAGTCGTGTCTGAAGCCTGGGAGTCTCCAGGGTCTGGCTCGCCGGATGGAGAAGCAAATGGCCAGACAATCGCCAGAAGCACTAGCCCGGCGCACACGATCTTGCGCATCGAAGATGGTACATGCGACGGGTGGCGATAGCAGGGAGACCAACACCGTGTTCTGACGGGTACGTCTCGCATTGAGCGTTCCTTGGGTGCTGGCGGGATCGTTACACATCAACGACGGCGGTCAGTTTACATTCTGCACGCAAGTCGTGCACTGTAGCGCAGCCGTCCCCGCTCCGTAAAGCAAGCGTCCCCGCTTGCTCAGGCGCACCAAACATCTCCGGCATACCCGCACAAGCGAGGACGCTTATGCTACGTAGAGCAAGCGTCCCCGCTACGTAGAGCAAGCGTCCCCGCTTGCTCAGGCGCACCAAACATCTCCGGCACTCCCGCACAAGCGAGGACGCTTATGCTACGGATTCGTAGAGCAAGCGTCCCCGCTAC
>FWPU01004319.1_pt1 | contig 31961 bp, 32 predicted proteins | sample 2228361 | NCBI WGS metagenome assembly FWPU01 (sample SAMEA103939777, study PRJEB20133) | metagenome
TGACGCTCACGTAGAAGCTCCCACCCCCGGAAGCATGCTTTTAGCAGGTGTTCTATTGAAAATGGGTGGTTACGGTTTCTTGAGATTCTTACTTCCAAATATGGGTGTTTATTATGCAGGTTATTACGGTTTTCTATTTCTTCTCGGTCTTTTAAGTTTAATTTACGGGGGAATAATGGCTCTCATTCAAGATGACTTTAAGAGAATTATTGCTTATACAAGTGTAGCGCATATGGGAGCTGTTATCATTGGGATTTCTTCCACCAATGAGTTGGGAATTGCTGGAAGCCTTTTTCAGATGATAGCACACGGATTAATTACAGGTCTACTCTTTCTCCTGGTGGGTCTCTTTTATCACCGTACTCATACACGTGACATTGAGAAGTTAGGAGGAATCATAACCCAAGCTCCTCTTCTCTCTTGGGCGTTGCTTTTGGGTGCCTTTGCTTCATTGGGTCTTCCTGGAATGGCAAGCTTTATCGGAGAGTTTTTGATTCTTCTAGGAAGTTTTAAGGCATTTGGTTGGGTCGTTGCTTGGGCGGCTTTAGGAATAATCTTAAACATGCTTGTTTTCTTAAGATTGGTAAGCAAGGTTATCCATGGTCCTGCTAAAAAGGAGTACGCTGAAGTTAAAGATCTTTCTTGGGAAGAAGCTTTAGCAGTTTATCCTCTGCTTCTCGTAGCTATGATTATTGGAGTTCTTCCTTTCCTGGTATTAAAGCTTTCAGGCACTCTTTATGAAATTTTTGTAGAAGGGAGGTTTCTCGGTTGAAAGCAGATTTAATTGCTGTTTTGCCGGAAATTGTTTTAATAGCGGGAGCATCCTTGCTCTTATTTCTCCCTTCTCAGCGTGAGAAAGCTTCCATTTCTCCTTGGCTCGCTGTCATTTTTATTTTTGGAGCCCTTTTCTTGAATTCATTTAGTTCTATGAGAGGATATTTCTTTCAAAACCAGGTCATTATGGATAATGCAGCAGTCCTGGCACGCTTCATCGTTTACCTTTTGGGAGCCCTAATAGTTTTTGGAAGCATTTCTGATTATTCTGAATTTTATTTGGAAAATGTTCACTATTCTCTTCTTCTTTTTTCTCTAGCAGGAGGAGGCATTCTCTGTATTGCTAATCACTTTGTAACCCTAATTCTTGCTCTGGAACTTCTTACTCTTCCTACCTATGGGCTAGTGGGTGAGAGGAAGGTTTCTCTCTCTATTGAAGGAGCGATGAAGTATTTTCTTTTTGGTATCGCTTTTCTTGCTATTATGCTTTATGGCTTTTCCCTCTCTGTAGGAGCTTTTTTAAGCCGAGGAGCAGCTTTAAGCGGTGGTCTTCTCATCACAGGTCTTCTTCTCTTTCTCAGCGGTTTTTCTTTTAAAGTTACTCTTTTCCCCTTTCACTTTTGGGCTCCAGATACTTACGAGTCTTCTTCTCCGCAGGTGGCAGGTTACTTAGCAACGGCATCTAAAGTAGCTGCTTTTATCTCTCTTTTCCGCATAATAGTTCACTATAGCGAAATTGGAGGCAGCCCTTTAGCACTATCTCTTTACATACTGGCTGTTGCTTCCATGACTTTCGGCAATCTTGCTGCCCTGGTTCAAGAGAATGTGAAGAGGATTCTTGCTTATTCAGGAGTTGTTCATGCAGGTTATCTTCTTATCCCTCTAGTTGCTTTGGAGTGGAACAATCCTTTAGTGAAATCCTCTTTCCTCTTCTATTTACTAGTTTATACTCTCGCCAACTTGGGAGCTTTCCTAGTCATTGCAGCTATAGATGAAAGAGGAGAGTTGAGAAGTTTTCGCGGGCTTTCTAAAGAATCCCCTTTTCTAGCTGCGGCTATGACTGTTTTTCTCCTTTCCTTAGGAGGGCTTCCTCCCTTAGCTGGCTTTTTTGGAAAACTTTATCTATTTTCCGCAGCTGTGAGTAATGGTCAAATAGTTTTGGCTATCATCGGTGTGGTAAACAGTGTCATCTCCTTTGGTTATTATTTGAAAGTAGTGAAGGAAATGTATTTAGAGGAAGGTGAGGCAGAAATAGCGTTTCCCTCTCCTTGGCTTTATGGCACTCTTTATTTCCTACTTTTTGTAATTCTTTTCATACCCCTTTACCAAACTGACCTTCTCATCTTATCTGGTTTGTTTTAAAATCCTACGTTTAAAGGAAGTTTTAAGGAGGTGAATGTGAAAGTGCAGAACAGACGAGAGGGCTGTTTCTATTTATTGTCTGCTCTCTTCGGCGCTTTGGTAGGGATAATAGCTGGTGCTCTTGTTGTCTCTCTCATTTTCTTCTCGTTTTTAGGCTACTCTTTCAAGGATTTGGTAGAGGGCAAAAGTGTAACTTCTCCCTCTAATTCTCAAAAAATAGAAATCAAGAGCCTTTATAAAGATCCTGTTTCAGCTGTAGCTACGAAGGTCAGACCTTCTGTTGTGAGCCTAAGGGTAGAAAAGATTGAAGTAGCAGAGGACTTCTTTTTTGGTCCATTTTATAGGCGAGTGAGAGGAATAGGCTCAGGTGTGATTTTCCGATCTGATGGCTATATCTTAACCAATAACCATGTTGTTTCCGGTGCAGACAGAATATGGGTAACTCTTTATAATGGGGAAGAAATTAGGGGTAAAGTTGTAGGGAGAGACCCGGAAAATGATATCGCTGTAGTTAAGATAGAAAAAGAGAACCTACCAGCTGCTGATTTAGGTTCTGTAAAGGAGGTAAGAGTAGGCGATTTAGCTGTGGCTATTGGCAGTCCTTTTGGTTTTGACTACACAGTCACAGCGGGTGTGATAAGTGCTCTTAATAGGACAATCTCTACTCAAGATGAGTTTGGTAATCCCCTTACACTAACAGACATGATTCAAACGGACGCAGCTATAAATCCAGGAAATAGCGGCGGTGCTTTATGCAACAAAGATGGAAAAGTGATAGGGATAAACACTTTGATCTATACTCAAAGCGAGGGCTTTCAAGGGATCGGTTTTGCTATTCCTATTGATACAGCAGTTCACGTTGCTGAACAGCTCATTTCAAAAGGCAAGGTGGAACATCCCTTTATTGGCATAACCGGGACATCCTTGACCTCTGAAATGCGTGCAAAGGGCCGTTATCCAGTTAAGAAAGGAGCGGTGGTTATTCAGGTTCTTTCCGGTACACCCGCAGATAAAGCTGGCTTAAGAAGAGGAGACATTATAGTAGAATTCGATGGGAAGAAGATAAAAAGTATGGATGATTTAGTTAGTGAAGTGAGAAAGAAAAAGGTAGGTGAGATGGTAGAGATTACTATTGTGCGAGGAAAGAAGAGATTAACCTTGAAGTTAACGATTGGTGAAAAGAGAGACTATCTCGCTCCATGAAGCTTGTATTAGTAGCGATGGGTAAACTTAAGCGTAGCTATTTTAAAGAGGCAGAAAGAGATTATGCCAAGAGGATAGGGAAGTCTATTCCATTTGAAATCGTAGAGTTGAAAAAGGGAAGTTTAGATAGCAGAAGAAAAGGTGATTTCTGGGAGAAGTGGAAGAGACAGCTTGGAGAAGAAAGCTTGCCTATTTTACTGGATGAAAGAGGTAAACAATTCACTACCCTTGAGTTCACTCGTTTTATTGAAGAAAACATAGGAAAGCTTAATCTAATTTTTTTAATAGGAAGTCCTTTTGGGTTTCCTTCTGAGATTTCCCTTTCTTCACCAGTGAAGATTTCTCTTTCAAAGATGACTTTGAACCATCAAATCGCCCGAATCCTGCTTTTAGAGCAGATATACAGATCTTTCAAAATTATCCGCGGAGAACCGTACCACCACTGAGATGATTTTAAAGCATCTAGAAGAGTTATTAGAGGAAGCAGCTTATAAAGCAAGAAAAAAAGGGAGACTGAAGTTTTCACTTTTGCCTTCATATGTAATAGAAGTGCCCAGAGAAAGCTTCGGTGATTGGGCTTCAAATATCGCTTTTCTGCTGGCGAGAGAGGCGGGAAAGAGCCCTCTAGAGATTGCAAATATATTAATAGAGGAGATGAAACATTCTTTCTGGGTGGAGAAGGTGGAAATTGGAGGAAAAGGGTTTATTAATTTTTATCTCTCTCCAAACTACATTTATCAGGAGCTTAAAGAAATTTTGGAGGAGGGAAGGAGCTACGGCTCGGTGAATCTAGGGAGAGGGTTGAAGGTTCAAGTTGAGTTTGTGAGTGCCAATCCAGTTGGCCCTCTTCATCTCGGACATGGTCGCTGGGCTGCAGTGGGAGATACCCTTGCTACTCTTTTACAGAAAGCGGGCTATACTGTTGAAAGAGAGTTTTACATCAATGACTATGGACGCCAAATGGAGATTTTCGCTCTCTCAGTTGAATCTAGATTTCGAGAGCTATTAGGAGAAGAAATTGTCTTTCCTGAAGAGGGATATAAAGGCAGTTATATTTATGATATTGCTCGTGGAGTTCAGGAAAGGGAAGGAGATAAAATACTCAAATTTCCAGAGAAGGAAAGAAGAGAAAAGTTTAAAAAATTGGCGTGCGAACAAGCTTTAAAAGAGATAAAGAGAACACTCGAGAAGATGGGTGTTCACTTTGATGTATGGTTTAAAGAAAGTGATTTGCATGAGAAAGGTGAAGTAAAAAAAACCCTCGAGTTCTTGAGAGAAAAAGGATTCGTTTACGAGGAAGACAGAGCCATTTGGCTTAAAACCTCTCTTTTCGGCGACGAAAAAGACCGTGTTTTAATAAGAGAAAATGGGGAGCCAACTTACTTCGCTGCTGATATTGCTTATCATAAGAATAAAAAGGAAAGAGGATTTGAAAAGGTTATTGACATTTGGGGTTCTGACCATCACGGATATGTCAATCGGATGAAAGCCGCAATTAAGGCTCTCGGCTATCCGGAGGATTTTCTAGAAGTGATTATTGGGCAGATGGTAAATCTTTTGCGGGGCGGTCAGCCTGTGAGGATGTCTAAAAGGACGGGTGAACTAGTTACTCTCTCAGAACTTCTGGAAGAAGTGGGGAAGGACCCGATTAGATATTTTTTTGTTTCGAGAAGCACGGATACAACGCTAGATTTTGACATTGAGCTGGCCAAGAAAGAATCTAGTGAGAATCCTGTTTTTTATGTTCAGTATGCTCATGCTCGTCTTTCTTCTCTCTTCCGGAAAGCAAAGGAGATGGGGATTGAAGTTGAGAGTCTCAATGTAGAACTGGTTAACTCTTTAAGAGAAAAAGAGGAGATAAATTTGGCGAAGAAGTTATTTCTTTTTCCATATGTGATTGAGCAGGGAGTAAAAGCGAGAGCTCCCTATCGCCTTACCTCTTACGCTTATGAGCTGGCTTCTCTTTTCCATATTTTTTACACTGAGTGTCGGATATTAGGGGAAGAAAAGGGGTTGGAGAGCGCTCGTCTTCTTCTTGCCCGGGCAACTCAATTTATTCTGCAGGAATGTTTAAGTATTTTAGGAGTGGAAGCTCCAGAGAGGATGTAAATGAGGTTCGGAGCACATGTTTCTGTAAACGGCGGTTTAATAAAGGCTCTGGAGAGAGCTTTAAAGAGGAGCTGTGAGACGATGCAGATTTTTTCTCAAGGTCCTAGAAACTGGACTATCCATCATATAGAGGCAGAAGAAGCAGCCATATTTAAAAGGCGGTGTAAAGAGGAGAAAATTTTTCCGGTTATCCTTCACGCTCCCTATCTTTTAAACTTATCCTCTCCTTACTTCCCCTTGAGATTTAAGTCTGCTTGGTCATTAATTGAGGGGGCTATTAAAGGAGAGGAAATAGGTGCAGACTACATTGTGTTTCATCCTGGAAGTTCTAAAGAGAGCTCAAAGAAACTGGGGCTGAAAAGGCTCATTGAAGCTCTTGAATATATTTTGGAAAGGACTGAAAGAATAGTTTTACTGTTGGAAAATACGTCTTCAATAGGTAGTGCTGTAGCTTCTTCTGTGGAGGAAATATCCTTTGTTTTAAAATCGATTTCCCAGAGGAGATTAGGGGTGTGTTTTGATACTGCACATGCATATGCAGCTGGTTATGACCTAGCTTCACCCCTAGGGTTCCGCGAGACAATGGATGAGATAGAGAGGTACATTGGCTTTGAAAGAATAAAGCTAATCCACGCTAATGACTCACACTATCCTCTTGCCTCTGGAAAAGATAGGCATGCCCACATCGGTGAAGGTTTTATTGGTTTGGAAGGGTTTAAAATGTTGTTGAATTTTCCACCCTTTGAAAACTTGCCTGTTATTTTGGAAACACCACGCATGGATTTAGAAGATGATTTGAGAAATTTAAAGTTGTTAAAAAGCTTGAGAAAGGAGGTTTCTTTGAAAGTAAATCCTGTCCCTACAGGTGGTTTGTGATAAACTGGGATAATCTTATGGAGTTAAGGAAAGTTCTGCCTCTATCGGCAAAAATAAATGAAAAAGGTCATTTAGAAATTGGTGGTTGTGACACCGTAGAGTTAGTAGAGCACTACGGAACACCCCTGTTTGTTTACGATGAATTAACTTTAAGGAAAAATATGGAAAGATACCATTCAGCATTTTCTCAATATACTTACAATTATGAGATTATTTACGCGGGAAAAGCTTTTATATGCTTGGCTCTCTGTGAGATTTTAAAGGAAGAGAGGTTTTCACTGGATGTTTCTTCGGGAGGGGAGATTTATACAGCCTGGAAAGCAGGTTTTCCTTTAAAAAAATGCTACTTTCACGGGAATAACAAGACTTCTGATGAAATTAAGCTTGCACTTAACTTAGGAGTGGGACGATTTGTTGTAGATAGTTTTTGTGAAATGGATTTATTAGAAATGATATCTTCTGAGATGGATAAGCAAGTTGAGGTGTTAATTCGAGTAACACCCGGTATCTTACCTTCCACCCATGCTTATATTCAAACAGGACAAGTAGATACCAAGTTTGGTTTTGGTCTTTCTGGAAATCTGGCTCTTCAGGCTCTTCAAAAGCTTATTGAAGACTATCCACATCTTAAGCCTGTAGGTTTGCATATTCACATTGGTTCACAAATTTTTATCCTTCAATCATTTGTTAAAGCTATTGAAGTCATGGTCGATTTTATGAAGGAAGCAAATGAGAAGTTAGGGTTTGAATGCGGGGAACTAGATTTGGGAGGGGGGTTGGGTATTCCCTATCAAGTTAGTGATGAGCCTTCTACAATAGAGGAGTTTGTAAAGTTAGTAGTGGAAAGGGTGAAGGAAGAAACAGGGAGGAAAAATTTGCCCTTTCCTAAAATCATGGTAGAGCCTGGGAGGTCAATAGTAGGGCAAGCCGCTGTGACTCTTTATCGCGTGGGAACTATAAAGGAGATACCAGGAGTAAGAACATATATTTCCGTGGATGGTGGTATGTCAGATAATTTAAGACCCATGCTTTACGGAGCTGTTTACGAAGCTTTGATTGCTAACAAGGCAGGTGAAAGGCCTACTTCAAGAGTAACCATTGCGGGCAAGCACTGTGAGTCAGGTGATATCTTGATAAAGGATGCTTATTTACCCATGCCCAAAGTAGGGGACATATTGTGCACACCTTCAACTGGAGCTTATGGATACGCAATGGCTAATAATTACAATAGGCAGCCTAGACCAGGTGTCATCTTGGTAAAAGAGGGAAAGGTAAAGACGATAATTAGAAGAGAAACTTACGATGATTTAATACGTCTTGATGAACCATATTCAAAAACTGGGAGGTATGATGAGAGAAATTAAAGTTGGTCTGATGGGTTTAGGGACGGTGGGTTCAGGGGTCTATAATATCCTTCAAAATAATAAGGAAAAGATTTCCAAGGAAGTAGGAGCAGTAATCTCTGTGAAGCGAGTGCTGGAAAGGGATTTAGAGAAGGCTAAAAAGGTTAGAGTACCTCTTGAGATGGTAACTCAAGAGCCCCGTGAGATTTGGGACGATGAAGAAATTGAAATTATAGTAGAGGTAATAGGAGGGGTCGAGCCTGCTCGAACTTTCATTTTGGAATCTATTAAAAGTGGCAAGAGCGTGGTCACTGCGAACAAGGAACTTTTAGCCTTGCATGGTGAAGAGATTTTTAGGGAAGTAGTCAAGAAGGGGGTTGACTTTTTCTTTGAGGCAAGTGTGGGAGGCGGTATACCTATCATAAAACCCTTAAAGGAGACTTTAGCCGGTAACGTGATTAAGAAAGTTTTGGGGATAGTTAACGGAACTACCAATTATATTCTTACTCGTATGACTGAGGAGGGTTATACATTTGAGGAAGCTTTGAAGGAAGCTCAGTCTAAGGGGTATGCTGAGAGCGATCCTTCTGCTGATATTGAGGGAAGAGATGCAGCTTCCAAAATTGCCATTTTAGCTTCGATTGCTTTTAATTCCCGTGTCAACTCTAAAGATGTTTTTAGTGAGGGAATTCAAAGCATTACCCCTCAGGATATAAGCTATGCTGATGAACTTGGATTTGTGATAAAGCTTCTAGCTATTGCTCGAGAAGAAGAGGGAAAGATTGACGTTCGGGTTCACCCTGCTCTTCTTTCCAAGGAACATCCCCTAGCTGGTGTGAAGGGTGTAAATAACGCAATTTTTGTCGAGGGAGATGCAGTGGGAGAAGTGATGTTTTACGGTCCCGGAGCAGGTGGCTTTGCAGCGGGAAGTTCAGTGGTGGGTGATGTAATAGATGCAGCTAGGAATATTTTGAAAGGCAGCAGGGGAAGAGTGGGGTGCACTTGTTTTGAAAGTAAACCTTTAAGAGAGATGAAGCTTCTTAAAGCAAGATACTACCTTCTCCTCGAAGTTCTTGATAGACCTGGTGTTTTAGCAGCAATAGCTAAGGAGTTTGGAGATGCGGGTGTAAGTTTAGCAAGCGTGATTCAGAAAGAATCGCATGGGGAGACGGCGGAAGTTGTTTTTATGACTCACCAAACGGAGGAGGGTAAGGTGAGGATGGCGAGAGAAGGTTTGAAAAAGCTTTCAGTGGTAAAAAAGGTGAGAAATGTCCTAAGGGTTGAGGGTTAAGGAATGTGGAAAGGAATAATTGAAGCTTATCGGGATTTCCTTCCTGTAACGAAAGAGACGCCAGTGATAACTATGTTAGAAGGGAACACTCCTCTCGTTCCTTCCTGCTTTTTGAGTCAGGAGCTCAGCTTAAATGTTTTTCTTAAGCTTGAAGGAGCAAATCCTACTGGTTCTTTTAAAGATCGAGGGATGACAGTGGCGATGAGCAAGGCGTTAGAAGAAGGGGCAAGGGCGGTAATTTGTGCTTCTACTGGCAATACATCTTCTTCTGCGGCTGCGTATGCAGCTCGAGCAGGAGTTCCATGTTATGTTTTGATTCCAGAGGGTAAGATAGCACAGGGTAAATTGGCTCAGGCGCTCATTCATGGAGCAAAAGTGATAGCTATTGAGGGGAACTTTGATGAGGCACTTTCTATAGTGAAGGAAATTACTGCTAAGTATCCTATAAAACTGGTCAATTCAATTAATCCCTTTCGGTTGGAAGGGCAAAAAACAGCAGCATTTGAAGTCTGTGATGTTTTAAAAAGAGCACCTGATTATTTGGTAATACCGGTGGGAAATGCCGGAAATATCACCGCTTATTGGATGGGGTTTAAAGATTATTACCAGGCAGGGAAAGTTGGAACTCTTCCTCGAATGGTGGGTTTTCAAGCAGCTGGAGCTGCTCCTTTAGTTTTGGGTCATCCGGTTGAAAAGCCAGAGACAGTAGCTACAGCCATTCGAATAGGAAAACCAGCCCGAGGCAAGGAGGCTTTACAAGCCGTCCAAGAATCAAATGGCTTGATTGATAAGGTGACAGATGAGGAGATTTTAAATGCCTATAACCTTTTAGCGACGAAGGAAGGATTGTTTGTGGAGCCGGCTTCTGCAGCAGCAGTTGCAGGACTTATAAAAAAGAGTAAAGAGGGATATTTCAAAGAAGACTCTTTATGTGTGGTCGTTCTTACTGGACATGGCCTTAAAGATCCTGAAACTGCTACCAGGTTTGGGGAGATGCAGAAAGTTCCCTCTCGAGCTGAGGAAGTGGAGCGGGTTATTTTTTCGGAGGCTGAATGGTTAAGGTAAAAGTACCCGCTTCTACTTCAAATTTAGGTCCCGGATTTGATGTTTTTGGGCTCGCTCTGTCTTTGAGTCTGGAAGTAAGTTTGGAGGAGTGGGAAGAGTGGTTAATTGAAGTGAAGGGAGAGGGTGAGGGAAAAATTCCGCGGAATGAAAGAAATTTGGTTTACAAGGGTCTGGTGGGCGTATTTGAGAAAGCAAGTGTTCCTCCATCTCCATTTAGGATAGTGATGAAGAATGAGATACCTGTTTCCAGAGGTTTAGGGAGTAGTGGAACTTCTGTTCTCGCGGGGGCAGTGGGGGCAAATGAATTTTTGGGAAGACCATTTAGTCTTTCTGAGCTGGTGGAGATAGCAATTGATATTGAGGGTCATCCAGATAACCTTACAGCTTCTGCTTTTGGTGGGCTCACTATTTGCTATGGGAAAGGGGGAAGTTGGAAGTGGGAAAGGTGGGAAGTTGATTCTCAGTTGGGGGTTTTAATACTTCTTCCTCCCTTTCCTCTCTCCACTTCTGAAGCAAGAAGAGCTTTGCCTGATATGATAAGCAGGGAAGACGCTATTTTTAATTTGAGTCGAGCCTCTCTTTTAATTTTTTCTCTCACTTCTGGGAGGTGGGGACTTTTAAAAGAAGCGATGGAGGACAAGTTCCATCAACCATATCGGTTCCCTCTAATTCCTGAGGTGGAAAAGATTTACCAAGCTTTGAAGGAAGATAAAGATATTTTAGGAGTTTCTTTAAGTGGGGCAGGTCCTTCACTTCTCATTTTCTGTTTAGAAGAGAAGAAAGCCTCTTTGAAAGAAAAAATAGAAAAGTTTTGTGTGGACAAAGGATATAATAGTTATAAAGTCCTTTCTTTAAATATTTCTTCAGAAGGAGTAAGAGTGAAGAGTTTAATCTGAAGGGGGTGGTTTTGGTGAAGATTGCTATGGTTGCACCAGTTTGGGAAAGAGTTCCACCAACGAAGTATGGAGGGATTGAATTAGTAGTTCATCTTTTAACAGAAAACTTGATAAAAAGAGGTCATGATGTTACCCTTTTTGCGTCTGGAGACTCTATAACTAAAGCACGACTTGAATTTATTTTTGATGTTTCTCAGAGGAAATGGATGCACTTTATAGAACCTGACTTACTTCATACCTCATTTGCTTATCATCGGATTCGAGAAGAAGGTGATTACGAGATTATTCATAATCACACTGGCTACAGTGGAGTGGCGTTGGCTGACTTTATTGATGTGCCTGTTTTAACCACTTTGCATGGAATATTTACTGAGGTGAATAGGCCATTTTTTAAATTCTTTAAAGATGTTTGCTATTACAACTCTATTAGCAACGAGCAAAGAAGGGGACTTCCTGAGCTTAACTATATCGCTACTGTTTACAATGCTATCGATGTTAAAAACTACCTTTTTCGAGAGAAAAAGGAAGATTTTTTTCTCTGGCTTTCCCGAGTGAGTCCTCTCAAAGGAACTCATCATGCTGTTCGTATCGCTCGCGAAGCAGGAATAAAGCTTCTAATGGCAGGGAAAATTGACGAAAGCGAAAGGTATTACTATGAGCACGAGGTAAGGCCATTTATCGACGGGAAACAGATTAAATTTCTTGGTGAAGTGAGTGAGGAGGAGAAGAGAGAACTGATGAGCAAGGCAAGAGCTTTCCTTTTTCCCATCACTTGGTCAGAGCCTTTTGGCTTGGTAATGATTGAAGCCATGGCTTGTGGAACTCCTGTTTTAGCAACGGGGAAAGGTGCTGTTCCTGAGGTTATTAAAGATGGAGAAACTGGTTTTATTGTAAAAGAACCCATGGAAATTGTGGAAAAAATTAAAAGGGTGGATGAGATAAACCCTCAAGTGTGTCAAAGGCATGTGGAGGAAAGATTTAGTGAGGAGCGAATGACTCGTGACTACGAGGAGGTTTACTTAAAGATCATTGAAGCAGAGAGAAAGGGATAAAGAGAAACCCCTTATACTCTCGCGGGAAGGCGAGAAGTTTGAAATAGATGCTGAGCTTACAAACAGGATACTCAATGAAGGGGTCTCCCTTGCCTTAGGAGAGCCTAAAGAGGGTAAGCTTGTCTTAAAGGAAGGGGATTGTTTTTTATTTACTAATCTAGATGGAGATATTCCTGTAAATAATCAGAGGGGATTTGGCCTTTACTATAAAGATACGCGGTTTCTCAGCACCTACACCTTTACAATTGATGGTAATAAGCCTGTTCTCCTACATTCTACCGCAGAAAGGAACTATGTAGGACATATTGAATCTACAAATGTGAGGATGGAAAAAGGTAAAAAAGTTATTCCTCAGCATACATTGAACATCCGGCGGCTGAGAGCAATTTGCAATGGATTGTATGAGAGAATTCGAGTGAAAAGCTACAACGACTTCCCTGTGAAATTAAATTTAGAAGTTTCTTTAGGAGCTGATTTTGCTGACATTTTTGAGGTCAGGGGTTTAAAGAGACCCCACCGGGGTATTTATTTAAAGAATAAAATTTGCGAGGATTGGCTTATTCTTGCTTATGTGGGAGAAGATGAGATTTTCAGGGAAACCAGGGTTTGTTGGGGAGGAAAACCGAAAAGCATTATTTTTGAAGAAAGACTAGTTAAGCTGATTTTTGAAATCTCTCTTTCTCCTCAAGGAAGAATACTTCTAGACCTCTTCTTTCAGGTTGGAATAGGTGGTGGGAGAAGAAAGATTTACAGCTTTAATGCTTTAGTTGCCAGTTTAAGGAAGTCCTATCTTAACTGGGAGAAGGAATGTACAGGAATAGAAACGGACAACGAGCTTTTTAATGTAGTTGTGGAAAGAGCGCGAAATGATTTGCGCCAGCTTTACACCAAAACGAGATATGGAGGAATAGTTTATGGAGGAATTCCTTGGTTTGCTGCTCCATTTGGGAGGGATTCTCTTATCACAGCTTTTCAAACTCTCGTTTTAAAGCCAGACTTAGCGAGGGGAGCTCTGTCTTTCTGTGCTAAGATACAAGGAACACATTTCGACTCTCGCAGAGACGAAGAGCCGGGAAAGATTTTTCATGAGATAAGACAGGGGGAGCTGGCTCAGTTGGAGGAGATACCACAGACTCCATATTATGGAAGTGTGGATGCGACTTTACTCTTTTTAATATTGGCTGCCGATTATTTGCGCTGGACGGGTGATATAGCTTTCTTACAACGGATTAAGAAAAGTGTGAATAAAGGTTTTTACTGGCTGGAGAATTTAGCTGATGTTGATGGAGATGGCTTGGTGGAGTATTTAAGGCGTTCTAAGAAAGGACTTACAAATCAAGGCTGGAAGGACTCTTGGAATGCCATTTTACATAAGGATGGGAAAATAGCAGAACCCCCTATAGCTTTAGTTGAAGTTCAAGCTTATGCTTATGCTGCTTGGAAAAAGTGGGCTGATATTCTTTTGCATTTGGGGAAGAAGGAGAAAGCAGGTGTTTACGAGAAAAAAGCGGAGCAGATAAAAGAAAAATTTGAAGAGCTTTTCTTCTGGGAGGAGGAGAAATTTTACTACCTTGCTTTAGATGGGAAGAAAAATCCGGTAAAAACAGTCACTTCAAATCCTGGTCATGCACTTTGGGCAGGAATAGTTAGTGAGGAAAGAGCGCAAAAACTTTCTCAGAGACTTCTCCAGCCTGATCTTTTTTCTGGTTGGGGTATCAGAACGGTGAGTAAATCCTCTCCTGTTTACAATCCTATGGGTTATCACCGTGGCACTGTTTGGCCTCATGATAACTCCTTTATTCTTTATGGTTTAAAAAGATATGGCTTTGAATATTTAAGCAACAGGGTAGCAACTGGTCTTTTTGAGATGGTTATTCGACAAAAAGATTTAAGATTCCCGGAGCTTTTCTGTGGTTTTACCCGAAGGGGAAACAATTTTCCGGTTAATTATCCTGTGGCTTGTGTTCCTCAAGCTTGGGCTGCGGGGAGTGTTTTTTTAATTTTGCAATCGATACTAGGGATTGAGCCATATGCACATAAGGGATTAGTTAAGGTAAGACCATTTTTGCCCTCTTGGCTCTCCTGGGTTAAAATTTCAGGTTTAAGAGTGGGAGGAGCAAAGCTTGACCTACTCTTTTATCGGGAAGGAGAGGAGAGCAAGTTTGAAATACTTGAGCAAAGAGGGAGTATTATAATTTTAGAGGAGAGGGGGGAATAAATGCCAGAAAAAAAAGGAAGATGGTGGATATGGATAATAGTTATCTTCTTAATTTTTTTATTTAGCTTATATGCTATCGCTATTATTCTTCTTCTGGGGGGAAAACCAACTTTTTTTGGTGAAGCGAGAGGCATCGCTCTCATTCGGATTGAGGGAACTATTTCTGCGGACAGGTCTGGAAGGAGTGTAAATCCGGAGGACATAATAGAGCAGCTGAGAAAGGCAGATAAAGATGCTAGCGTCAAGGCAATTCTTTTAAGAATTAACAGCTCTGGCGGCACTGCGGCTGCTTCCCAAGAAATTTATCGGGAAGTGAAAAGGGTCAAAAAGCCCGTTGTGGTTTCCGTTGCTGATGTGGGGGCTTCAGGCGCTTATTGGGTTGCTTGCGGAGCTGATAGAATAGTTGCTTCTCCTGCTTCCAATGTAGGGAGTATAGGTGTTATTCTTATAATTCCTAACTTAAAAGAACTTTTTGAAAAAGTGGGAATTGAATACGTGGTAGTTTCTAAGGGGAAGTACAAGGACTTAGGCAATCCTGCTAGAAGACTTACAGAAGAGGAAAGAAAAATTTTAGATGCGCAAGCAAAAATTGTTTACGAGCAGTTTATTGACGCAGTTGCAGAGAACAGAAAACTTTCCGAGTCCGAAGTCAAGGAACTAGCTACAGGACTCGCGTTTTTAGGTACGGAAGCAAAGGAGAAAGGGCTAGTGGATGAATTAGGCAATTTCAGAGACGCTGTAAAGATGGCGGCGAGATTAGGAAAGATAAAGGGCGAACCTGAGATTATTGAATATCAAAAACCTACTATTTTTGAAGAACTTCGGTATCTTTTGAAGGGGGAAAACCCTCTCCTTCCCGAAGGAATTTTCTCTCCTCAAATAAGATAGGGAATGTATATAGAGCCTGTTTGTCTTCCTTGCTTTTTAAAGCAGGTAGTGCAAGCCGCACGATTTTCAGGTGTGGAAAGAAAAAAGACTTTTAGCCTTTTGAAAGAGTCTCTTTCTCTTCTTAAAGAAAGCTCTTGGAAAAGGACGCCTCCTGAAGTTTCCACAGAACTTCATCGCTTTGTAAGAGAATACTTGGGTATTGAAGACCCTTACTTTGAACCAAAAAAGCGTTCAAGTGAATTAGCTCTTTCTTTATATGAGAGATTAAAAAGTTATGTGGGGAAATCTTCCGAGCCTCTTTATGTAGCAGCTCGACTAGCTTTGGCAGGAAATGTAATTGACCTTACTTTTGGAGAAGATTTCGATATTTTTGAATCGGTGGAGGAATCGCTGAAGGAAGAGCTTTCAATTGATGATTTCTCTCTTTTTCAAAAAAGACTCGCACAAGTGAACTATATAGTCTTTTTAGCTGATAATGCAGGCGAAACAGTTTTTGACCGCATTTTTATTGAGGAAATTCCAGTGAAAGTTTATTACATAGTCAATGAAAAACCTGTCTTAAACGAGGCTACTGTGGAAGATGCCGTTATAGCAGGTATTGATAAAGTGGCCGAAGTTATTAGTGATGGGACAGATGCAGTGGGTTTTATTCCAGAGATATCGTCGTCCCAATCTAAGCGTCTGTTTGAAGAAACAGAACTTATAATTGCTAAAGGGCAGGCAAACTATGAACTTTTAGAGGGGAAAAGGAAACCTGCATTTTATATGTTAAAAGCTAAATGTGAAGTTGTGGCTAAAAGCTTGAAAGTTCCCCCAGGAAGTTTAGTTCTTAGCGCGGAGATAAAAGAATAATTTAACTCCCCTTTTAATTATCGTATAATTTAGTTGGAGGTATAGTTATGGAGCAAGGCACATATCGAGTCAAAAAAGGCTTGGCTGAGATGCTAAAGGGTGGCGTGATTATGGACGTCACGAATGTGGAGCAAGCGAAGATTGCTGAGGATGCAGGAGCGGTGGCAGTCATGGCTTTGGAGAGGGTTCCTGCGGATATTAGAGCAGCAGGTGGTGTTGCCAGAATGGCAGACCCAGCTATTATTGAAGCCATTATGGAAGCTGTGACCATTCCAGTGATGGCAAAGGTGAGGATTGGTCATTTTGTAGAGGCTCAGATTTTGGAAGCATTGGGAGTTGACTTTATAGACGAGAGTGAAGTTTTAACTCCTGCTGATGAGGAACATCATGTGAACAAGTGGGAATTCAAGGTTCCTTTTGTCTGTGGCTGCCGTAATTTAGGAGAGGCACTGCGGAGAATTGGAGAAGGGGCAGCAATGATAAGGACGAAGGGTGAAGCGGGAACAGGTAATGTGGTTGAGGCAGTCCGGCATATGAGAGCGGTAATGGGTGAGATAAAGAGGATACAAAACATGAAAGAAGAAGAGCTTATGAGCGTGGCAAAGGAAATTCAAGCACCCTTTGAACTGGTGAAGGAAGTTAAGAAGTTAGGCAGATTGCCTGTAGTCAATTTTGCAGCTGGCGGAATCGCAACTCCTGCAGATGCAGCTTTGATGATGCAGCTAGGGGCGGATGGGGTTTTTGTAGGTTCAGGTATTTTTAAATCTGAAAATCCTCCTCAAAGAGCGAAAGCTATAGTAGAAGCGGTTGCCCACTATGATGAACCAGATGTTTTAGCTCGCGTTTCTAAAAGCATAGGCGAGCCTATGAAAGGAATAGATATTTCTACTCTTTCTAAAGAAGAACTTCTTCAAGTCAGAGGTTGGTAGTGCAGATAGGAGTTCTTTCTTACCAAGGAGACGTAAGGGAACATATATTCGCTTTAAAGAAATTGGGTGTTGAAGTTGTTCCTATAAAAAGACCCACTCAGCTTCAGGAAGTTAAGGGTCTCATAATTCCCGGAGGTGAAAGCACCACAATTGGCAAGTTGATGAGTGAAGATGGATTTTTCGAACCCATTCGCTCTTTAGCTGAAGAGGGTTTTCCTATATATGGAACGTGTGCTGGTCTTATTTTACTCGCAAAGGAACTGGTAGACTCTTATAACCAGCCTCTTTTAGGTTTAATGGGCATCAAGGTGAAAAGGAACGCTTACGGGAGGCAGAGGGAAAGTTTTGAGGAGGAGATTGAAATTAGTGGTTTTGAAAACCCGTTTCCAGCTGTTTTCATCCGCGCTCCCCGCATTGAAAGCTGGGGGGAAAAAGTGGAAGTTTTAGCTACTTATCAGGGAAAACCAGTCATGGCACGCCAAGAAAACATTTTAGCTACTTCATTCCATCCTGAGCTCACTGACGATTTGCGGATTCACAAATATTTTCTCAAGATGGCAAAGGAGTCATAAAGTGTCAGGTCATTCAAAGTGGTCTCAAATAAAGCACAAAAAAGTTAAGGAAGACGCGAAGAGGGGCAAAATTTTTTCAAAGCTCTTGCGAGCAATAACTATCACTGCCAAGCAAGGTGGCGGCAATCCTGATACTAATATTCATCTCTCCAGAGCAATTGAAAAAGCTAAGGAGTTTAACGTGCCGCAGGAAAACATCGAGAGGGCAATAAGAAGAGGAACAGGCGAGCTTTCGGGTAGTGAGCAGATAGAACACCTTTTTTATGAGGGATATGCTCCCGGCGGGGTGGCACTTCTCGTAGAAGTAGTAACGGATAACAGAAACCGTACTGCCTCAGAGATAAGAAATATCTTTTCTCGCTATGGAGGTAATTTGGGAGAGAGTGGCTGTGTAAGCTGGCTTTTCGAGAAAAAAGGACTTATTTCCATAGAGAAAAGTGAGGGGTTAGATGAAGATGAACTATTCGATATAGCCTTAGAAGCTGGAGCTTTAGATATAAATATTGAAGACGACTATTATGAGATACTCACTTCTGCTGAGAATTTTCGGGAGGTGAGAGATGAAATAAGAAAAAAAGGTATCAAAATCTCCTCCGCCGATTTAACAATGTTTCCGCAGTCTAAAGTAAAAGTTGATGGAGATGTAGCAAAGAAGGTTCTAAAATTAGTTGAAGCATTAGAAGAGCACGATGAGGTGCAGGAAGTATACTCAAATTTTGATATTCCTACGGAAGTGTTTGAGGAAGTAGTGGCAGGGAGTAAATGATAGTTTTGGGCATCGACCCCGGGACTGCAAGCACAGGCTACGGGGTTGTGTCTTATTGGAAGGGTGAACTTTCGTGGAAAGACCACGGCTGCATAAGAACTTCCAGCAGAAAAAAACACTCCCAAAGGCTTCTCGAGATATATAACGAACTCATCAAGGTAATTGAGAGAAATTCTCCCACCGTGGTGGCAGTTGAAAAAATTTACTTTAATTTAAACGTGAGAACTGCTATGGCGGTGGGGGAGGCAAGAGGAATAGCTGTTCTTGCAGCGGCAAATTACGGATTGCCAGTTATTGAGTACAACCCTCTTCAGGTAAAAATGGCACTTGTAGGTTATGGAAAAGCTCACAAGAAGCAAGTCCAAGATATGGTGAGAAGAGTTCTTTCTCTTCCGGAAATACCTAAGCCTAATGATGCTGCAGACGCCTTAGCTGTGGCTATTTGTCACGCTCATTCTGTAGGATATCTAAAAGAGGTAGAAAGATGATAGCTTTAATTGAGGGAGTGGTAAGGGAAAGAGATTCTGAAAATATAGTGGTGGAAACGCAAGGGGTAGGGTATGAGCTTAAAGTTCCCCTTCGTTTGCTTTCTTCCATAAAAAAGGGCTCTAAAGTTACACTCTACACTCACCTTTATTTAAAACAAAATGGCATGGAAGTTTATGCTTTTTCCACTAAAGCGGAAAGGGATTTTTTTAGGAAACTCCTTTCTGTTTCACATTTTGGTCCCAAACTTGCTTTGGCTTTACTTTCTTTTTATGAACTGGATGAGATAAGAAAGCTTATTGCTCAAGGTGAAGTGGATGCTATCTCCAAGGTTCCTGGACTAGGAAGAAAAACTGCTCAGCGGTTAATGGTAGAACTAAAAGGTAGGTTAATTGAAGCTGAGGAGGAAGGTACCGAGCTGAGGTCAATTGTGCAGGAAGCTTTAGCTAATTTAGGTTATTCAAATCAAGAGATAAGGAAGGCTCTTGAGGGACTCTCTTTTGACGGGGAAAAAGCTCCGGAGGAACTGGTAAAAGAGGCGTTGATGAGAGTGGGAGGAGGTGGTTGAGTTAGAAGAGTTTCTTCTTTCACCACAAGCTCTTAAAGAAGAGGAAGAGATAGAGGTTTCTCTCCGTCCACAATTCTTGAAAGAGTTTGTGGGGCAGGAGAAGGTAAAGGAAACTCTAGAGATTTTTGTAAGAGCTGCTCAGCAAAGGGGAGAGGCGTTAGAACACCTCCTTTTCTGCGGCCCCCCCGGGTTAGGCAAAACTACGCTCGCTAATATTGTAGCTAACGAACTCCAAGTAGGAATAAAGGTTACTTCTGGACCTGCTCTTGAAAGACCTGGAGATTTAGCAGCAATTCTCACGAATTTAAACGAAGGAGACATTCTCTTTATCGACGAGATTCACCGTCTTTCTAGAACTGTTGAGGAGGTTCTTTATCCAGCTATGGAAGAATTTGAAATGGATATTATTATTGGTAAGGGACCTTCTGCTCGCACACTGCGTTTGAGTTTAAATCCCTTTACCTTGATAGGAGCCACTACTCGCCCTGGACTTCTGACTTCCCCTCTTCGAGATAGATTTGGACACACTGTGAGGCTTGATTATTATACATGGGAGGAATTAACCAAGATTGTAATTCGTTCAGCTTCCATTCTTGAAGTCAAGATTGAGTCAGAGGGGGCGAGAGAAATTGCCTGTCGTTCTAGGGGAACCCCCAGAGTGGCGAACAGGTTGCTCCGGAGAGTAAGAGACTACGCGGAAGTGAGGAAGGATGGTGAAGTTACTTCTAGTGTCGCCTGTGAAGCTCTTGATTTTTACGAAGTGGATGAGGCAGGTCTTGACTGCTTAGACAGAAAAATCCTTTCCGTTTTGGTTGAAAGGTTTAGGGGGAAGCCAGTTGGGCTTGCCACTTTGGCAATGGCAGTGGGAGAGGAACCCCAGACAATTGAGGATGTTTACGAACCTTTCCTTCTTCAGATGGGTTTTTTGGAGAGGACTCCTCGAGGAAGGGTGGCTACCGACAGAGCTTTTAAACATCTTGGGTTTTCCCGAGAAGAAAGGCTTTTTTAAAAGTCTAGAAGCGCAGAAGAGCTGAAGTGTTAAAGTATTAAATTCCAAATCCAAAACACCAAATTCTCAAAGCCAACAGCCAAAACTTTACTTATTTATCTCGAGGTAGGTACAATAATAAAAGGAGGAAAAAGTGCTGAGAATTTTAGTTCATACCTGTTGCGGACCATGTCTCATCTACCCATATGAAAAGCTTAAAAGTGAAGGATTTGAGGTCTTTTCCCTTTTTTACAATCCAAATATCCATCCTTATGGAGAGTATCTGAAAAGACTGGCTATCTGGGAAGAATTTGTAAGAAAATTTCAGATTCCACATGAGATTTCAAGCTACGAACCAGAAGTTTACTTCCAAGCGGTGAACTTTTCAGAAAAAGACAGATGTCTTCAGTGTTATAGATTAAGGTTGGAAAAAGCAGTTAAGAAAGCGAAGGAAGTGAAGTTCGATTACTTTACCACTACTCTTCTTGTAAGCCCTTATCAAAAGCATGGTGAAGTACAGGAAATCGGGAAATCCTTGGGTGAATTGTTCGGTGTGTCTTTTTTCTACCAGGATTTTAGGGAGGGCTATTATCAAGGGGTGGAAAAGTCTCGGGAGCTTTCCATGTACAGACAGTGGTATTGCGGCTGTATTTATAGTGAGATAGAAAGAATTAAAGAGAAAGAAGAAAAGAAAAAGAGGAGGGAAAAGCGGTATGAATCTAGAATCATTGGCTAAATTAATTATATTTATTGCTCTTTTTCTCCTTTTTATAGGGGCAACTCTTCTTATCCTAGCCAAAGTAGGTAAAGGGATTGGTTTGGGTAAGTTGCCGGGAGATATTCACATTAAGAAGAAAAATTTCGAATTTTACTTTCCTTTAACTACTTTTTTGCTTTTAAGCCTTCTTCTCACCATTATTTTAAATCTCATATTTCTTTTTCTTAGGTCGAAATGAAGGCTTCTTTTTTTGAATACGACCTTCCTCAAGAGCTCATTGCTCAGGAACCAGCTCAGCCCCGGGACTCTTCTCGTTTAATGGTTTTAAGGAGAGAAACTGGGGAGATAGAGCATAGGATTTTCCGCGATTTACCTTGTTATCTCGAAGCGGGAGATATTCTGGTGTTAAACAATACGCGCGTTATGCCTTTGCGGCTTTTTGGCAGAAAGAGAACGGGAGGTAAAGTTGAAGTTTTGCTTCTGCGCGGGCAGGGCGAATACTGGGAAGCCTTGGTAAATCCAGGAAGGAAAGCAAGGGTAGGAGAGGTATTGGAGATAAGCTCAAAACTTAAGGTGGAGATTGTAGAAAGGAAGGGCGGGGGAGTTAGAGTGGTGAAGCTACATTGCGATGGAGATTTATTCTCAGAAATAAAGAAAGTAGGAATGCTTCCTCTCCCTCCTTATATCAAAAAGCCTCTTTCTGAACCTTCTATTTATCAAACAATCTATGCTGAGAAGGAAGGCTCTGCAGCTGCTCCTACGGCTGGTCTTCACTTCACACAGGCTTTATTTAAACGGCTAGAAGAGAAGGGAGTAAAAAAGGTTTTTGTCACTTTACATATTGGTTTAGACACTTTTCGCTCCATTAAGGAAGAGAAAATAGAGAAGCATTCAATCCATACGGAGTATTATGAAGTTTCACCTCACGCTGCTGAGGAAATTAATCAAGCAAAAAGAGAGAAGAAAAGAGTAGTTGCGGTTGGAACGACGAGTGTGAGAGTGATAGAAACAGTAGCTGAAAAAAGAAGCAGAAGAGTTTTACCGGGAAAGGGATTTACTGATCTTTACATTTATCCAGGATATAAATTTAAAGTTGTAGATGCACTTATCACAAACTTTCACTTACCCAGAACTACTTTAATTATTCTTGTTTCAGCATTTGCTGGCAGAGAACTGATTTTGAAAGCCTATAAGGAAGCGATTAAAAAGAAGTATCGGTTTTATTCATTTGGAGATGCAATACTTATTTTGTAAATTTTTTTATCGAATTTCCCGGGCAATCCGGGAAAGAGGATGACCCTTTGCTTTAATTTCAAGCTCATTAAACCAGCCGAAAGGGATTCTCTTGACTTTGAAGCCGTTTTCAGAAAGTTTTTGGGTCAATTTTTTGATTATTTCAAGGGCCTTTTCTGCATTACCCAGTTTTATGAAAAGGTGGGAGAAAGGAAGAATACAAATTTCATCGATTTTTAAATTATCACAGTGCTTTTTAATTTCCCTTACTGCTTTTTCTATAATTTCATTTTCCTTTTTTTCATCTTCCTCTTCTACGCCCACAAAGAGCAAAAGCCCATTCTCCATAACCACTTCTTTTTCTTCAAATGGTTCAATTAGAGGGGATCGCCCTTTTTCTGTGAGAAAAGACTTAAATTTATTCACATGCCAGCCTAAAAATCTCATTTCTACAAGATAATTTCTACAAGATAATTTTACTCACGCGCTTTTAGTGGATTATAATGCAATAGGTGAGCTTCTAAAAGGATGTCTCCAAAGAAGAATGTTTCAGAAAATAAGGGTTATAAACTAGCAGTTGAGGTAGCAAATCATATGATTTCTGCTTATAAGTCCCTTCTTCTTTATCCTCCAGCGAACCCCATTCCTATGCAGGCAATTGAGAGGTTGATAAATTCCCTTAACGATTTTTTGGGATATGAGGGAGAGTTGAGATTTAATTTTGAAAGAGAGGGTATTTATTTTGGAGAAGAACTTATAGGAAACAAGGAAGCAGTAGAGCTCTCGAGGGTGGCGAGAGTGCGAGGTGTAGGAGGGGTTTCCTTTTTCCCTGGTGTGAGACTAGATGAGGTTCTCGTTCTTCTCCAAACGCTGGGAGAGGAACCAGATGAAATTCTTGCCCGCGGTGGAATTGCGCAAATAGTTTGGGAAGCAGGTTCAGGAAATATTTTGATTCATGAAAGCGAGAAAAAGCTTGTGGAAGCGGAAAAAGGGATAACTCAGGAGATTGAAGATGAAGAAATGAACATCTTACAAGATATCATAAGTAAAGATTATATCCAACTCAAAATAGGTGAAAAGAAATTCCTCATTCGTTTTTTAGACCAACCTCTCCAATTAGCTAAGTTCATTTCCTCCCTTTCTTTCTTAGGAGAAGAAGCTACCAAGGAGGAAGTAGAAACTCAAATTAAAAAAGTTTTTGAGATTTTAAAGAAAGCTGTAAGCGTAATCAAGGAAGAGCATGAGGAGAGACGAGAACATCTCCTGCGCGATGTGGCAGAAGCTTTACTCCTTTTTCCAGAAAGAGTTTTAAAAGAAATATTCTCTTTTTCTGGAAATGATGAGATGAAAGACGTCTTAGCTCAAATTTTAGGTGAGATGGGAGCTTCTGAAATTGGTGAAGAAATTGGACGTCTTTTAGAGCCAAATCAGTTTCAATATTTATTAGCGATTCTCGAGGAAAGTGGGGCTTCTCGAAAGTTTGTGGAGGAAGCGAAGAAAATATGGGAAGAAGAAACTGGCAAAAATCTTGAATTTGGCGATTTCAGACTTTCAGTAGAGAAAAGTAAAGTTGATCATCAAGCAAGAATAAACCGCATAGTGGAGTTCATGGAGACATTTACTGAAGAAGAGAGAGAGAGGTTGCGGCAGACAAGCACGGTTCTTTCTGAAAAAGAAGTCAGTCGTCATTTCATCTTGACTTTAATAGATTTAATGTTTCTTGCACCTGACTTTAAGACTTTCGATGAAATGGTTACGAAGTTAGAAGATGTGACTCTCACTATGGTAAAACAAGGCAAGTTTGAAGAGGGGAAATTAGTGCTTCAGGCTCTGAGAGAAAAGCATACGAAGGAAGGAAGTTTAAAAGAGTACGGAAGAGTTGAAAAAGCTTTAAAAAAATTAGCCAGCCCAGCTCTTGTAGCTGTAATCTTGGAAAGAATGACTAATTTTAGTATAGAGAGCGAGACATACAACTTCATTCTTTCTTATTTCGCACTTTTAGATAGAGAAACAGCAATTGAATCTCTCATTGAGATACTGGGGAAGGAAAATAAGATGTCTAACCGCAAGCTTATCTGTAATATTTTATCTCAGCTTGGCATACACCATATAGACATTTTCTCTTCCTATTTAGATGATCCTCGCTGGTTTCTCGTGCGCAATGTAGTTAATGTTTTGGGTTGGATGGAGAGAGAGGAGGTAATTTCTCCTCTGGCAAAAGCATCTCATCACCATGACAAAAGAGTGAGAATTGCTGTCATTCGAGCGCTTTCAAGGCAGAAAAGCAAAGAGACCGCTAAGCTCATCGGGAGCATGCTTAGAGATAAGAAGCCAACTGTGGTGGAGCTCGCTGCCAGAGCTTTAGGTTGGAAAGGAAACGAAATAGGGGCTGATTATCTAATTGAGTTTCTTAATGAAGGTTCACTTTTAGGTGAGCTATTTCCCGCAAAACTGGCTGCTATTGAAAGCTTAGGCATTATCGGATTGAAAAAAAGCCTTCCTTTTTTAAAAGCGATTTTGAGAAAAAAGTTTCTTTTTGCTCCTGGTAAAGGTAGGGAAATTAAAGAGAGAGCAAAAAAGGCAATTTCTTTAATTGAAAAGGAGTAAGTTTTGGATAGCGAAAATGATTTGGGTAAAGACCAGCTCATTCCAGTTTCTTACCGCAAAGCAGCGGGAAGAGTAAAGCGCTTTCTTAAAGCATTAAACACTGCTTTCAGAAATGCCCAGTTATACGAGGAGATACATCCTATGTTCGAAGAAGGAGCAAAAAGCTTTTTTATTGCCATTTCTGAACTTTTGGAGGAGCAGGAAGGGGAATTTGCTTTTCACTTTTACGAAGGCGAAGTTATTGTGGACGAGGTTCCCTTTCCTGAAGAGAGCACCCTTTTTTCTTCACTTATTGCTGAGCTAGAAAGTAGGGAGATTGGAAGCATTGAGGTTAAAGAGGGAGTTAAGCTTGGGGAAGTAAAGGATTTTCTGAGCGTCATTTCTCTTCAAGCTGATAAAATTTTAAGAGGAGGGGGAGCATCTCTTCTCTTACAGGAAAGGGGAGTTATGAATATTAAGGTTGCTCCTGTTAAACCTTTATCTTCTTTGAGGGAAGGCGGGGAAGAAAAAGGAGAAGTTTATGAGATAGCGCGTGAAGCGTACTACTTTGCCTTAGAAACTGTTGAAGAAGTAATGAGTGAAGTTGAGAGAAAAAAACCATTTGCTGTTTTCAAAGCAAGAAAAGCTGTTCAAATTCTTGTGGACTGCGTTTTGCAGGACAGGGGTGCTTTGTTAGGTCTGGCGGCTTTAAAAAGTTATGATAAATATACTTATCACCACTCAGTGAATACTTTGGTGCTCTCACTAGCGCTAGGTTCAGTAATTTTGACTGAAAGAGTGAGCCTGGGTTATCTTGGACTTTCAGCTCTCCTTCATGATGTAGGAAAGGTTTTAGTGCCTCGCGAAATCACTCAAAAGCCCGGACCACTAACTTCAGAGGAGTGGGAATATATGGAGAGACATCCAGTTTATGGGGCAAAGATTCTTTTAGACATTTCCACTTTGCACAAGATAACTTCTGTAGTAGCTTTTGAACATCATCTTGGATTTGATGGAAATGGTTATCCGAAAATAAAAGTTCCTAGAAAACCTCATCTTTTTAGTCGAATTGTGGAGATTTGCGACGCTTACGATGCTGCCACTTCGGAAAGACCTTATAGAAAAGCAGCGACTCCTGACTGTATAGTGAGTTCTCTCATTGAGGCAAGTGGTAAAGAGTTTGACCCCCTATTAATGCGATTTTTTATAAATCTTTTAGGGGTTTATCCTGTAGGCTCGCTGGTAAAACTCACGACAGGCGAGATAGCAGTAGTTGTAAGGGAGAATCCTTTGAATTTAACTCGACCACAGATAAAGGTATTTCTTGATAAAAAGGGAAATATACTGAAAGAACCTATTTTTTATGACCTTTCTAAAAACAAAGAGATTTCTATTTCTACTTCTCTTCCCTATGAAGCAGTAAAAAAGATTTCGTATCACCAGTATCTTGAGTGAGTAATAAATGAAATCCTAATTTCAAAATCCAGAATTTCAAACAAAAGATTTCCCTCAGCCGATTTCTGTCTAAACTATGATAAAATTTCTGGCTTTTTTGTAGGCAAAAGAAACTCCCTGCGTTTCTTTTTCGTTTTAACTTTTGGAGGTGAGGGAAAGTGAAAAATGTAGTGGCTCTTATGGTAGCTTTACTCTTACTCTTTCCGGTGATTGCTTACGCACAGGAAACTACCATTACACCTGACGCTACCATTACACCTGATACAACTGAGACAATGGAAACAACTCCTACTCCAGAAGGTGAAGTGAAGGTAATTCCTATCTTTAATTATCAGATAGTTATTGTGATGGGAAAGGAAGGAGTTTCGGTTTCTCTATTTAAGGTGGAGGATGGAGTAGAGGAGGAGGTTGTATCTTATAACTTTGAAGGGGCGATGGGCAAAGTCGTCTCTTTGGTAGCGAGAACTGTTCCAGCTGGATCTGAGCATGGTAAAGTGGTGAGTGAGTATGTGAAGGAGATAAACCGACAGAAAAGGATACAAAAGGAGGAGGAGAGAATAGAGAAGAGGGAAAGAAAGAGAGAGGAGAAAGAGGCGCGTGAAGAAAGCAGGGAGATGAAGAAGGATTTGCAAGAAACTGGCGAAAAAGACAAAGATAAGAAGGGTCAAGGTAAGGAAAAGAAGAACAATTCCGGGAAGAAAGAAAAAGTAAAGGATAAGAGGGACATTTTGCTTTCCGAAGATTAATTATTTTTGGAAAATTTCTTTAAATCTTTATTGTTTAATAAAGAAAGCCCCTCTTTTAATTTTTGATAAATCTCAGGCCAAGTGCTTAAATCTATCGGAGCTTGAGATATTTTGGAGGGAAAGCAAAAGTTGCAGAAAAATTGCTTCACTTTATAAAAGGGAGATTAAAGATTGAAAAATCCAGCGAATAGTGTTAAAAATTTTTTGGTGTATTTTTTATGTCCCCGATTTCTAAGACAGAACGCCTTTTTAACTTATTAGCCTTTTTTTTAACAGCCAAACATCCGGTTGCCCTAGATGAAATTCGAAAAATTGAGGGTTACCAGGCCAAATCTCATGCAGCACTCAGACAAGCTTTTTATAGGGATAGGAAAGAACTTTCAGGCTTGGGAATAAATATTGAGTGCCAGAGAGACGAAAGAGGCAAAGATGTTTATTTTATACCTTCGCATGCTCGTTATCTACCCAAGATTAACTTTACCTCGGAGGAAGTATGGGCTCTTTCTCTTCTAAATCACTTTCTTTCCACCCATGAAGGTTTTCCTTTTAAAGATGATTTAGATTTAGCATTGAAGAAGATATTTTTCGATGTCGATGTAGAGATGAAATTAAGTGATTTACCTTTTATTATTGACCTTTCCCCCCGCTCTGCTACGGTTTTAAACTATCTCAGATTCTTAGATGAAGCTCTCCAACGAAGAAAAAGAGTGAGATTTTCCTATTTTTCTGTTCAAACGGGGAAAGTGGGAGTAAGAGAAGTTGACCCTTACTATCTTTTTGAAAAAGACGGCTCCTGGTATTTGGTAGGTTACTGCCACACTCATAATCATTTAAGAACATATAAAGTGGGAAGATTTCGGGGAAATATTGAACTTGTCAATCCTAAAGAAGAAGGGCCTGATTTTGAAATACCTTCTAATTTTAATCCAGAAAGTTTTCATGATTTAAGACCCTGGAGAGAAGAGGAAGGTGCAGTGGAGGTGGAAATTTGGATATCTCCAAAGATCTCTTTTTGGGTACAGAGGACTTTAAAGTTTGAAGAGGCGAAAGAGGTTAAAGGTGCTACAGTTATGAAATTAAAAGTAGGGGATGTGGATTCATTTTTGGATTGGGTTTTATCCTTGGGTGAAAATGTGGAGATAAAATCTCCTTCTTTCTTGAGGGGAGAAATGCTTAAAATTGTGAGAGAGATAGAGAAGAGCTATGGACTTGCGGGAAATAATACTCCTTGTTAGCTATGTAAATCGCCACCCGGGAATAACATTGAGGGAACTCTCCAAGCGATTTAACCGCTCTTTGAAGGAGATTAAAAAGACGCTTGAGCTCGCTAGTCTCTGTGGGCTTCCTGATTACACACCTTTTGATTTGATTGATGTTGATTTTGAAGGAGAGCGAGTATATGTTCGATTTGCTGACTATCTTTCAAGACCTGTCTCTCTCTCTCTTTCTGAGGCTTTGGCAATTCTTTGGGGAGCGAAGATTTTAGCTAAAGGTCACTTTTCTTTTACTCGCCCTCTTGAGAAAGCGGTTGATAAAATTAAGAAAGCCATTTCCAGCGAACTGGCGGCTGAGGCTGAGAGGCTTGCTTCTCAAAGGGAGATAGTTTTGGATGAGGAAGAAAGCATTATGGAGGAGATAAATAAGTGTATTGAAGGTAATGTTACAGCTGAAATGGAGTATCACTCCCTTGCGAGAGATGAACTTACCAGGAGAGTTGTGGAACCTTACACCATTGTGGTGCAAAGAGGCAGATGTTATCTTATTGCATTTTGCCGGCTAAGGGGAGAATTCCGACAGTTTTTAGTGAATAGGATTAGGAGTTTTTCTCCTACAGGGGAAAAGTTTGAGCGGAGGCCTTTTGATGTGGAGAAATTCCTTTCTTCCTATTCGCCAGAAGACGTAGAGGTGAAGATATATTATGCTGAGCCCGCCGCGAGATTCGTGCGGGAGAGGGTGAGCAAAGAAAGGCGAGAAGATAAAGAAGACGGAAGTACAGTAGTTCGCTTAGGTTATGGAAGCTATAAAAGAATAATCCGTGAGTGGGTGTTGCCTTTCAGGCAACATGCTAAAATTATTAGCCCAGCTGAGCTCAGGGAGCAGTTTCTCGCGGAACTTCAGAAAATAAAGGAGAAATATGAGAAAGTTACTTGATGGAAAAAAGGCAGTTTTTTTCGATGTAGGTCATACTCTTATAACCCCCTATCCTTCGCTGGAGGAAGTAATAAAAGAAACTTTGGAAGAAGAAGGGATAAAGGTTTCTCTTGAATCTCTGAAAGAAACTGCACCGCTTGTAGATGTTTACTACAATGAACTTTATGAGAGAAACGGAAGCGTTTGGGCTTCGAGAGAAGGAGCTATTTGGCTTTGGAAGGAGCTTTATGGCTTTTGGATGAGGAAACTGGGGTTGAGCGAAAGAGCTTACGAGTTAGGGGAGAAGATTTACAATGCATTTGGAGAGGGAGATAAGTGGAAGCCTTTTACCGATGTGATTCGGGTTTTAGAGGAGCTTAAGGGAAAAGGGATAGAGATGGGGGTTATTTCAAATTGGGATGAAAGACTTTCTCAAATTCTATCCGAAATGGGATTATCTCATTTTTTTAATTTCATATTGGCTTCTGCTGAGGTTGGCATGGCAAAACCTGATAAAAGGATTTTTCAAAGAGCCCTTAAACTAGCAAGAGTTTCTCCTCGAGAAGCAGTCCATGTCGGCGACCACCTTTTAGCGGATGTAGAAGGACCATCAGAAGTGGGCATTTCACCCGTTTTGATTGATCGGTTTCATCGTTTAAATGGAGTAAATATATCCTGTCCCAAAATTACTTCTCTTGCAGAACTTTTAGAATAAAGGAAGAACAAATTTAAAATCCGAATTCAAAAGAAATTTGCGCCTTGAGCAATAACTAAAAAGCTAAGAGCCAGAAAAAGAGAAGTCCCGAGAAACCCTTTGAAAGCTTCTGGTACTTGCTAAGTTCCCTTTTCGCATCCTTTGGGTTCCGCAGACCTCCACCTCACGGCTTTGGCCTTTGAGTCCCTTACAGACCGCTACTGGTAGCTTAGCTTTCCCAGTCGCCCTCGCGAACTTCTCGGGACTATGTACTAATTTACTCCTGAGCGAATTCTTTGTCAAGAGGCGATTAAATTTTTTTCTTTCCTGGTGAAACTATGTATCATTTGTTATTCCCCTCTTTGAACTGGAGGAAAAAAACAAGAAATTTTTTAAAAATTTTTTTGAAAAGAAATTGGACTTGAGGTTGTATTTGTAACTTTTGTTTGCTAATATATTGAACCCGTGAGGCAAAATTGAAAGCGTATCTCGATATTGAGACTTCATTTGAAGGAACAATTACAGTAATAGGAATTTACCGTCCCAGTAAAGGTTTTCTTCAACTTGTAGGGGACAAAATCTCATTAGAGCCAATTTTGGAATTCCTTGAAGGAGTGCATACCATCATTACTTACAATGGAAGCCGTTTTGATTTTCCCATGATTGAAAGATATTTGAATTATGATCTTTCCAAAAAGTTCTTCCTCTATGATCTCCTTTATGATTGTTGGAACTTCAAGCTTTATGGCGGTTTAAAAGGTGTAGAGGAAGCTCTCGGTATTGGGAGGAGAACGTGTATCGATAGCTTTGATGCCATGTCCTTGTGGGCAAGATACAGGAATTCTGGCGATGAAAAAGCCTTAGAACTTTTACTTCAGTACAATAAAGAAGACGTGATGAATCTTCCCCTGGTAGAAAAGAGACTGCTTGATCTTTACGAGATCGACCTTCTTCCCTTTGCTCGGGAGATTTAAGTTTTGAACAAATTCCCTCTAAAGAAGATACCCAGAAAGCCGATTATAAGAAGAGAAATTGTTCTCTCAGGGTGGAGATGAGAACAATAATAGATGCAGTTATAAGAGTTTTGATGGTTCTCTTGGCAATATTTTCCGTCGTGTTAGCTGCGCGGCTTGTGCTTGTCTTTTTCGGAGCTAATCTGGAGACATTTCCTTTGAGATCTTATATTTTAACCTTTGCAAGGAGCGTTACCATTGCATTTGTTTCTAAAGGAGAGTTCAAGACTCCATATCAAGGAGTATTTGAACTTAATACTGTTTTTACTCTTCTTTTATTTCTTCTTCTTGAACCCATTTTGGAAAAGATACGGCGAGTAGCAGGTGGGTTGTAAACTAAAAGATTAAAGCGAAGGAAGAGAAAGTTTAAAGCACCAATCCTAAGAGAGAGAATCCACTTTTGAGTCTTGCATTTACTTCTCTGGCGCACTTCTCCCCTAGACACGGTAGAGAAATATCCTATTCAAAAAGTAGGGAAATTTAAGCGGTTCAGTGTTATTTTTCCTGCTCATTAACTTCCTCGGTCTCAGACACCGAAGAGGGTGGAGGGGGAAGCATGTTAACTTGGATGAGGTAAAAAATCCCTAAGAGAATAAAGATATCGCCAGGACTGATAAGATTAGCGAAGATTCCAGGGAGGGGGATAGGGATTACATCTCCCAGAAAGGGAAGAAGAGTTTTTTGAGAAGCTATAATGTGAGGGTCCCAAGAAGCTTTAGCAATGGCGGTGATGTCTTTTTCGAAACCAACCATTTTTGCACCTTCAACGGAGAAAGGTATTCTTCCGCCATTTAGAAGAGTTACAAGTGTATTTGAGAAATTTCCAAGGAGGATAAGCTTCATTCCTGAAACTTTTAAGTTAGCGAAGAGAAAGAAGAGAATAAGCAGATTACTCAGGTTAAAAAGATACCCCCCAATTTTGGGAGCTAAGGGTTGGTTGAGAAAAAAATCTGACCAGATAAAAAAGCGCAAGATGAGACCGATGAGTAAAGGTGCTACCAGTTTTAATTTAAGATTTGAAAGGTTTGAAAGATCTCCTCCTCTCAAGTAGCCCACCCCTATACTGAGGAGAACAACGAGAGCTGCCCATAAAGGAATCATTTATTTTTCCTCCTTGTCTTTCCTCTGCATTTTTTCAATTATCTCCT